>LDZT01012743.1_pt1 | contig 45689 bp, 39 predicted proteins | sample 615521 | NCBI WGS metagenome assembly LDZT01 (sample SAMN03408292, study PRJNA278302) | terrestrial metagenome | isolation source: oil reservoir sample SB1 | place: USA: Alaska, North Slope, Schrader Bluff formation | collected 2011-09 | reverse complement strand
TGATGAATCGATTTGAAAAAATCTAATATCCCACAATATTAACCTGCTAATCCATAGTTACATCAAAATAAATGTTGAGAAGAACAACGAGTAATTATTCTGAAAACAATAAAAAGGAGAACCAATCATGAAAAATAAGCAAGATGAGGCAAAAAGGACAACACGCTGGGCTCTGGTAGATGAGAAAGCCGAGCAACGCCTTTTTGAAGCAGCTGGGGAGGATTCTGTAATAAAGCGAGCTTTCGGAAGTGAGCCTAAACATGAACATCCATATAATCTTTATCGAGATATCACGAGTGGTCCCCAAGCTCTTCGTGATACCTTTGAGTGGGTCAAAGAAGATGTGGCGGCGGTGGCAGATGAGATCGTGAAGCGTAAAATACGGAGGATTCTGGCTACCGGTCTGGGCACTTCCCAGTTTGTCGCCATGCCCGCAGCGGTGGGTTTCTGTAACCTTGCCCACTCAGATGCGGACCAGGTGGATAGTGCTGAATTTTTGACAAGCAATCGAGATTGGGATCTCCCCCATACTGCCTTCTTGGCTTATTCAGGAAGTGGATTTACTGTGGATTGTGTCCGGGCAGCCGAAAAAGCTAAAAAGGAAGGAGCCTACACCATAGGTATCACTTCTGTTGCAGACAGTCCCCTTACAAAAGTATGCGATGCTAGCATTTTATGTGCCGGGGGGTGGGACACGGGTGCATCAGATACCTTCCATTTAATCACTAGATTAGGCGCGTCTTTTCTACTAGCTATAGAGGTGGGGGAGCGGACGCAGCCCAAGCAATTGAATTACAAAGACCTTAGAGAACAACTCTTCGCTGTTCCCGACCTTATGAAGGGAAAAGCAAAGGAAATTGATAGCAGATGCCGAAACATTGCTCGCCAATACAAGAATAAACGCAGCTTCCTGGTTGTGGGCGGAGGACCCAATTTGGGCGCAGCTGAGGAGTTCGCCCTGAAACTTGACGAAATTGCCAATATCCCATCCAAGGCTATGTGCCCGACCAGAAATATCCATGGAGTTACAAATCTTCTTGATGAGGATATTGTAACCGTGATTATCGCTCCCCCTAGCGCTTCCTACCCATGGTTAATGGATGTGGCAAAACTCACCCAGGTATTGAAGACCCCCTCGATTGGAATTGTTACCGAGGGCGATGACCAGCTATCCAAGATAATGGATAACGTAGTTAGGTTACCGGTGAGTGATGAAACTTTCTTCACTTTGCCAGTTGCTTTTGTTGGTGAGTTATTAGCCTACTATTGCGCTGTGGAACAGGGCTTAAACCCGGATTGCGGAAGGTACAACATACCAAAGTACGCAAGGGGTTTAAATATGCTCTTCCCACCAGATTCTCACTAAGATGTAGGCAAATTCACAATAGTAGTCTCGATACGGATGTTGCATAGTGGACGAATAAGCTCTGCTCTATTCTGTATCGAGACTTGCAACCAACTTTTATTGTATTTTACAAACAAACCATAGATGAGGTTCAGATATTAGTTCGAACATTAAAAACAGAACAAAGACCAAGGAAACCAGAGCTTGATATGATCTTATTCTCTATCTAATCGGAAATTTTGTAGGCAACGCAAATTCTACCTATCTCCGAAATCTTGCCTGGATTTCATGTGTTTGCGGTAAATATCCCGCCTTCTTTGGGCTTCAAGTGGATCATAAGCTATCTTGATTGTACGAATCCTTGCCTTGGATACCTATCACATTTAAAAAGAAGAGCTTTTTCATAAAAACTCCTTTTTGGATTTGGATAATGAACTTTAATCATCTAGCTTGTCAGATTTACCCTTTGTTCGAATTCATGTCTGGCACTCAGACTCTAGAAATAATATTTTTATATGAATAAATGGAGGTAATAATTATGACAATTGATGTCGCAGCAATAGGAACTCTAAATGTAGACATCCTTCTACATGGCACAGCACCTCGCGATTTTGATCAGCTCGCTCGTTGGACTGGTCTTGGTGAAGTTACACTAACAACCGCCGGCTCAGTAGGATATACCGCTCAGGATTTGGCTAAATTGGGACTAAAAGTTGGTCTCATGTCATGCGTGGGGGACGATATTTTTGGTGCTTTTATTCTAGATGAAATGAAAGACAAGGGTATAGACACTGAATGGGTGCAAGTGGAGGAAGGCATGGCATCCGCCGTGGGAATTTACCCCCTCCTATTTGGCGGAAATAAAAGACCTGCAGCCGGCAGGTTGGCTAGCCATGCCCCCTGGCCTCTCGTCTTTAATAAAGCACAACTTGATTACCTGTCAAAGGCACGACTTCTCCACTGTGGTGGCTATCTTCATTACCCGCAGGTTTGGGGTGAGCCAACAGAAACGATCTATAAGTTTGCTAAGGAATGTGGGCTTCTTACTTCTATCGATTCACAATTTCCTACTGTCCCAGTTGAAGGTCCTTGGATTAAAGCATTTGGTAACCTTCTTAGATACGTAGATATCCTATTCATGGATGAGTATGAAGCCAGATCTACTACAGGGTGCGAATCACTCAATGAAGCCGCAGAAGTAGTGCGAGCCCAAGGAACCAGTACAGTAGTTATAAAACGCGGTGCAAAAGGTTGTATTGTTACGACCGCAGATAAGTCAATTGAGCTACCGGCTTTTCCTGTGAACACTAATGAAATAATTGACGCTGTTGGGGCGGGAGACGCCTTTGATGCCGGATTTCTTGCGGGAATTCTCGCAGGTTGGGATGAAGTTAAGGCAGGGCGTTTAGCAAGCCATGTAGCAACGTATAGTCTCAAGAGTGCTGGTGGTTCACTGGGAGTACCCGAGAACAGAATCGAAGACCTAATTTAGGGCTATAAAATTTTGATACCTTTTACTAAGGAGGTACTTATCGCAAAAACATCGAATATTAAGATCAATGGGTTATAGATAATTCCTATTAAATTGCTTACAAAAGGAGAAATGAAATATGAAAAAACTAGCTTTAATAATCATGGTTTTGGTTATACTGACTGCTTGCACTCCAGCAACTACACCAACGCCTACGCAAGCGGATTCAACCACACTTGCAAAGCCAGCAGCCCCGACCCTGCTTACGGATGAGTTGGGAACGGCAGCGGAACTAGTACCGAGCGACGCGGAAATTGCAGACGCAAAAGACGCTTTGGGAACAGGGATGATTGGTATCATATCTTGCACTATGGGCTCCGAGTATCATGCCACTCTTGTTAACTCAGCCCAAGATTATGCACAAGAGTTGGGAATCAAAACTACAGTCATTGATTCCCAAGTCCAGGCTGATCAACAGATTTCTGCTATTGAAAACCTCGTCTCAGCTGGTGCCAAAGCCATTGTTATCTGTGTCCTCGATCCCGCTGTCGTTAAGCCTGCATTGGAAGCAGCGGTCGAAGCAGGTGTATACATCGTCCAAACTTCTGGTCGGGAATCTGCTTACAATGGTATCGGAATCAGCATTGAGGATGCTGATTTAGGCTGCGCCAACGGCGAACTGGCGGGTGAGGCGATTAACACCTTTCTAGATGGAAAGGGAGTTGTTGCTATCTTGGATTATCCGGACCTTCCCAATATTGTCACTCGTGCGGATAATATCGAAAAATGTCTATTACAGACTGCTCCGAATGCCACAATTATTGGTCGTTTCCTTGGCGGAACAACTGAAAATGCGCAAACTTCTGTGGAAAATGCCCTTCAAGCTTATCCTGATATAGATGTGATTGCTAGCGTTTCTGATCTTGGGGCATATGGTGCCTTAACCGCATTGCAAGCTGCCAATAAAGACCCAGAAAAAACATTCGTTATTGGTATTGATGCAGAAGAATATGCACTTGACCTGATCAAGGCTGGAGGCATGTACTATGGAACCGTGGATACCAATCCATCTGAAACGGGTGTGATGGCGATTGATGCAGCCATTAAACTCCTGGCACATGCGACAGTTGAAAAGAACATTAAGGTAGAAGTTTTAAAAGTAACAGAATCTACCATGAAATAGATTACATTAAAAATATTATAGGAGGAACTGTCAAAGCTCCTCCTATGCATTAATTATATACAAAGGAGATCTTCTATGCGTTATCAAAGGAAGAATAATTCTCAGAAAGTCCTTCAAATAATTGGAGAGAATGGCTATATCTTTATATTTGCACTCTGGTTCATCTTTCTTTCATTTAAGACGGATACGTTCCTTACATCCCAGAATATTCTCACGGTGTTACGGCAAGGAGCCATTGTCAGCATTGCGGCAATTGGTGAAATGCTGGTCATGCTACTGGGTGGAATGGATGTCTCTGTTGGAGCCTTACTGGGTTTTTCAGGGATTGTCGGCGCCAATTTGATGGTGGATTTCAATTTATCGCCCGCCTTGGCTGGTTTGGTGTGTGTGCTCGTTGGAGGCATGATCGGACTCGTAAATGGGTTTCTAGTAACGAAAGTACGAATCAACCCAGTGGTGGCTACTTTGGGGATGATGACCGTATTGAATGGTTTAGCGCTTGCTTGGACACAGGGTAAAACAGTTGCAGGATCTCAACTTGATTCCATAGCTTTTCTGTCTAGGGGTTATATTGGGTCTATTCCTTTTTCTGTTATTCTAATGTTGCTTTTTTATTGCATATTTTATTTAATTCTGAATAAAACCGTTTTTGGTGCTCGCATTTATGCAATCGGGAACAATGAGAAAGCATCCTGGCTGGCTGGAATAGAAGTCGACAAATTAAAAATGTTGACCTACACAATTGCAGGATTTCTGGGTGGCTTTAGTGGCTTGCTGCAAGTCTCGCGACAGGGCTCTGCTACCTCAAGTATGGGAAATGAATTCCTCTTTCCAATTTTAACGGCGGTAATCTTGGGTGGCATCGGTTTAAGTGGGGGCAAGGGCAAGATACAAAACACATTGATTGCAGTAATCTTCTTGATGACTATCAATAATGGAATGGTTTTGCTGGGAATTCCGCTTTACACCCAGGATATTATTCAAGGTCTGATCCTGATTCTTGCCCTTTCTCTTGACCGCTTGCACTATCGAAATAGGTAGGAGGGAATATTAAGAATGACTACTATCCTCTCACTTAAAAATATCAGCCGCTCTTTTCCAGGGGTCCAGGCTCTGGACGATATCTCCCTAGAGGTTGAACAAGGAACGATTCATGCACTGGTAGGTGCTAATGGTGCTGGAAAATCTACCCTAATGAAGATCCTTTCGGGTGCTCTAGCGCCTGATTCAGGAGAGATGATCTTTGAAAACGCGCCTTATGCTCCGGCTGACCCAAGTGCGGCGATCAAGGATGGGATTGCGACGATTTATCAAGAACTCAATCTTTTACCCACCAGGACTGTTACAGCGAATATCAATGTGGGCAAGGAGCCTAACCACTTCGGGATTCTAGACGAAAAAACTGAGAGACAAAAAGCAGCCAGCGCCCTTGCCCAGCTGAATGCAAGTTACATCCCATTGCAGGCGTTAGTTGGAAATCTCAAAGTTGGTGAGAAACAGATCATCGAGATCGCCAAAGCGCTGGTTGGAAAATGCAAACTACTTATTTTGGACGAACCAACTGCAGCCCTAAATGATTCAGAAATCATTCCCCTGTTTAATATTATCAAGGATCTAAAAAATCAGGGAGTTACTATTTTGTATGTATCGCATAGGCTGAAAGAGATTTTCGCGCTTGCGGATGTTGTAACTGTTCTTTGCGATGGGAAATTGGTGGTTACCTCTCTTATTAATCAGGTTACTCCAGATATTCTCATTAATCACATGACAGGACGAAAAAAAATAAAGAGCGCCTTCCCAGAAAAAAACAAGGTAATAAAAGAGGAAGTATTGCGGCTGGAACATCTGTCGTCCTCTATGGTTTTCAAGGATATTAATTTATCCATTCATAGAGGTGAAGTTATAGGCATCACGGGGTTGGCAGGGTCAGGGAAGGTTGAACTTGGGAAAGCTTTAATCGGCGATTTTCCTATCAATTCAGGTCAGGTCTTTCTACAAGGAATACCCTTCAAACCCTCTCCTGCTAAGGCAAAATCAGCCCATATTGGGTATATGCCTGAAGACCGAAAAAAAGAGGGGGTGCTTGAGGAACTTTCTGTTCAAAGAAATATCTCGCTGCCCTCACTATCGGACCTTACCCAATTTCCAGGTTTCATCCTTTTTAACAAAGAACGAGAATTAGCGCAACAAGGAGTAGAAGAACTGGACATCAAAACGCCATCCTTAAAACAGATTGTACGTAATCTGAGTGGCGGAAACCAGCAAAAGGTATCCTTGGCTAAATGGCTTGCAACTAATTCGGAAATCCTTTTATTGATTGAGCCCACGCAAGGGATTGATGTCGGCGTGAAGTTTGAAATTTATGAATTAATCCACAAACTATCAGCGCAGGGAAAAACGATTATCCTGGTATCATCAGAGATCTCCGAGATCATTGGGTTGGCACATTCCATCGTTGTGTTATTTAATGGTCAGATTCAAGCTATCCTTGACGGAAACCAAACAAATGAAGAGGAAGTTCTCCAGGCTACTTTCGGAAAATAGTTGGGTTAGGATAAATCCCATAGGGAGTAATAACCTAAGGGAAACGGAACAGGATAAAAAATGAGGAATTAATGCCACAAAAGATACAAAAATTTATTTGAAGGAAAAGCATTGTGCATGGTCGTGTATAGTTCACTGAGCACGGAATTCAATACTAAATATTCTTTCAATCTTTATGTCGATATTTGGATCGAAGTCAAGGTACAATCTGAGATTCAATGAAATAAAACAAAAATATGAAATTAAGCGCGAACACCCAGTTTCTATTGATCTTTGTCTATACTGAGATGAACATATTTTCGGCTTGATGCTTCTACGGTCTTGGTGTTAATACTTATATCATCATCAGCCCGCTCTTGTATTGAGTGGGCTTGATTATTTAGCGGATTGAGATTCTGTTTAATTTCAATGAACTTGATGATTTAGATTTCCAACATTTATAAAAAAAGTTCATATGGATAATTATATGGCACATAGAACCGTGTTCATACCTAACTAGGAAAGAATAGGAATTGACCGCTTTTCTTGTATTAGAGAGGTTTCTTTCTGCGTTGTAAATTTCTATTGTTTATCTTTTTAACGTTTTTATAGACACCTTAACTAACCCGACCAAAAGCAACGTAATGATAACAATACCGACCAGGTATTTCCCGGTTGTAAAAATACTGGCAAGCTAACCAAGAAACTTTGATCTGGAAAGATACATCCAGATATTTTCCATTCCATCGAACAGACCACCCACAAGCGGGATCACATTCAATTTCTGTATGCTGCTTTCCGATTCATATCCACGCCGGAATAACCACGATAGAGATAAGCTTGTATACAAGGATGATCAATATAAAATCGCCCAGATGGATCTAGATCATCTGGGTGCGCTGGAAATGTGCTTAACGATGATTAATATATAGATATCTTATGCGCCATATACCTGGATTGCTATTCCTTACCTGAATATTGAATTAATCAGGCTTATATACCCCTTCTGGATTAATGCCCAGCGTACCCGCGCGGAAGGAACGTTCATCTACTATGGAAAGATACTTAGCCTGCTCCGGTGAGATCAATGGAGTCAGTTCTGCCGATTTTAGATAAATTTCAATCGCATCCACACCGGAGGATTTCGTCATCCAGTGCAAGTCATCGAATGTTTCGAGGTTGATCAGTGTGGTGTATGTTCGCAGGGTTTTCTGACTTTTTATATTGAAGAAATCGTTGAAATAAGAAAGCGCCAGCTCTCGGACGGTTGCATATACCGGTTCGCGATAACGCAACCCGCTGAAATTCGATTTTGCCACCGCACCCCAGCAGTCGAATTCCTTGAAAACGGCGAGCACATGGTCGTCATCCAGACCAGGTTCAGGCTGTAGATCTACTATTAAAGGAAGATATCCAATACGGCGCAAAAGCGCTGCGGCAAACAGACCTCCATCCAGGCAGTGTGCCTGGCGCCTGCGCAAGACATCGACCGGCGAGCGATTTTCTTCCCCGGCAGGATAGATCACGCTATCCAGAAATTCCTGGATCTTATACGGGGTGTTCATTTCCTGCACTTGTTTCAGCTCATCAGGTGAGAGAGAATGTTCAAACTCTATGATCACATGAGACATGGTTGACATATCCTTTCGAGGGAAAAAGAGAGGGATCAGAAAAAACAATGGATCTATTTCTGTGATTATAATCGTGTCTGAAGTTTTTACTGTTAGAATTGCACAGATACTGACATGACCTGTGTAAAGTTTGGTTTATCAAAAGGATAATTTCATGGCTGAAAACGCGCGCTTCACCAAAACGAGAACCGCTGTGCTGGCGGCATTTTTTATTAATGGTGCTTTAATGGCTACCTGGGTCTCGCGTATTCCAGCCGTGCAGAGTAAATTTCAATTGACAGAAGGCACCCTGGGATTATTGCTTCTCGCACCATCTGGTGGGATACTGCTGGCGTTATTGTTTGCGGGTGGGTTGATCGCAAAGCTCGGCAGCCATAGGGTAGTTTTGATTGCAGCATTATCGAACTCAATCATGCTGCCTTTGATAGCCTTGGCACCTGGTCCATTTCTATTGGGCTTCTGCCTGATGATCTTTGGTGCGGGCATCAGTTTGATGGACGTGGCTATGAATGAGCAGGCTGTTCTGGTGGAACGAAAAGCTGGCAAGCCGATGATGTCATCTTTCCATGCCGGTTATAGTGTGGGGAGTGTGGTCGGAGCGCTGATCGGAGCCGGAATGGCTGCTCTTCCGCATGCAACCATATTTCAGCATTTCATACTGGTGGCAGTGTGCGCTGCGGTCGTTTCATACTTTTCCACCCGTAATCTACAACCTGTAAAAGCAGAGGAGACCAAAAAACGTGTGGTATTTCAATTACCAGAACAGGCTCTATGGGTGTTGGGTGCCATTGCTTTTGCTTCGGCATTGGGTGAGAGCACATCATCAGATTGGAGTGGGGTGTATCTGAAGAATGTACTTGGCACAGATTCCTCCACAGCCGCGTTAGGATATGCCGCCTTTTCGGCGATGATGACACTGGGTCGATTGATGGGCGATTGGCTTACCAGAAAATTGAAGCCTGCTGTGATCATTCGCGTGGGAGGTATTACGGCGGCAATGGGTTTTGTAGTGGCAGGCATGACCAGTATGCCCTGGCTCGCCATCAGCGGGTTTGCGTTGACCGGGTTTGGATTAGCAAATATTATCCCTTTGTTGTATAGCACCGCTGGCAATTTACACGGTTCTGAACCTGGCAGAGGCATTGCCGGTGTGGCAACCATTGGTTATGCAGGGTTCTTGTTGGGTCCACCGTTGGTTGGGATGCTTGCGGATGCGTATTCTTTACGGGTTGCGCTGTACGTCATTGCTCTTATCGTAGCGACATTGTTTATTTCTGGAAGAGCCGTTAACCGCAGGGTGGGTAAGTAAGGTTTTAGAAAATGCGCCCTATGTGTCCTATTCTACTGGTGTGCAATGATCTTGTATCGAGAAAAAATACATACTGGATACTATACTAAAATCTTTCTATATATGGTATATGCAAGGAGTTCATAAATGATTGAACTACCAGATCCTATAAATCAGGAATGGCTGCATCATGCTCTGTCAAAATCACACCTCTTGGAAAAAGGGGATATTAAATCGATTTCTATACGGAACTCATCCCTGACATTTTTTAGTAATCCCAAAATATTTATATTGAATATAGAGACATCAAATCCTAAAGCTCAGCTGGATGTTGTTCTGAAAATGGCAAATGGATTGAAAGAATATGTATTTTTATCAGAAATTGCGCCTGTAATGAACAACGATGAAATCATCAAATGTTATTACTCTGAATTCAATTCTGCGAGCGATAAATCATTTTTTGTTTTAGAAAACATAGAAACAACACATGACCAAACTGATTGGCCTATTCCTCCCACGATTGATAAATGCGTGACCGCAATTAACTGTTTGGCTTGTATCCATGCTTTTTGGTGGGATCACCATGATTTAGAAGACGATCTTTATCGAAAAAGCAATTTGGGAAATACATGGAAAAATCGGATTGAACTGGCAGTCACTCATATCCCAGTTTTTTTCAATTTCATCGGAGACAGGTTGCCCCAAGAAAGAAAAAATTTATATGAGTTGGTATTATCTTCCCAAAATCAAACCTGGCTTCCGGGGAATACGGATATTGCAAAAACATTGTTGCATGGTGACGCCCATTTCTGGAATTTTATGTATCCGATCGAACCTGGTAAAGGAAGTATTCGTATTATTGATTGGAATTCGTGGGATATTGGCAGACCTATGGATGACTTGGCTTACATGATCGGATTACACTGGTATCCATCGCGACGTAAAGTTTACGAGGAATTTTTACTGGAGAATTATCATCAAAAATTGAGGAGCTGTGGTCTATCGGTCAAGTTGAACGACTTACAAAATGAATATAAAAAATCTCTTATCATGAATCTCTTCATACCAATCTGGCAGTGGCAAAAGGGGATTAATCCTGTGGTATGGTGGTCACATTTGGAAAGAAGCTTCATGGCTTTTGAAGACAATAAATGTATAGAAATGTTATGATCTGTGTGTGCATTGAAAATGCAGCTCATGTTTAATCGCAGGGTGACTCATCGGTATGTTCAGAGAACGCGTTCATTTTATTAATGGGAGAAGACATTAAGCGTTGTGCTGATGATAAAAAGGAATGCGTAAACAAACCATAATGGGCGGCTGATAAGAGCAAGCGACCACCAATAGAACATGATGGTAGCTAAGTAAAGGGTCACATAGGGGAACATGATACGCAGCATCAACGGATTTCTCCACGGGATGTGTTGCACATAATCGACATAGTAGCCGTAGATGGCAAAGATGACGAAGAGGAACCCTCCCAACCAAAACGACCACGATTTTCCACCCTTCAAGAGCACAATGCTGATGATTGCTGCTGGAATGCACAGGGCATAGATGATCCATCCAAATTGAAGTGTATAGCTTTCGAAGAATGGTTTGCGGAGTGCAAAGTGGATGATCAGGGCGATCTGTAAGAAGAATGCCCAACCAACAAATATTGCATCCATTTTCTTTAGTCCCAACATGTTTCTTCCCATTCAATGTACATGCTCAACGCAATTTAGTTTCGTTGAAAAGGTGGAATCTCGGTACATTAAAGTCTAGCAGAATGTGACCGGAAAACATCCCACAGGTGGAGCGTTATGGTATTGTACAGATATCAAGAATGGGAACGTATCAACTGAATAATGTCGTCTTTTCCACTTCGGCGCGGAATGTAGGCATATCGATCACGCTTCCTGTGGTGCGAGCTTGTTCTGCGGCGAATGCCATCAGGTGGCTTTCCAAAGAAGAGCGCGCATCGGTGAGGGTGGCATCATGAACGCCGTCCAATGCTTTCACAAAATGCTCCATCAGACCGCTATCCCCCCCACCGTGTCCTCCCTGCTCGATATTGTTAGGCATCTCTATCCGCTGGTATTTTCCTCCCCTGTGTTTATGGATCTCGATAAAGGTTTGGTTCCAACCAAACTTGCCAAGCAGGGTTGCCTGCGAGCCGTCAATGCGGATGGTGCGGCATTCTTCGAAACTGTGCCCGTGCATGGTGAAGGAAACCGAGACGCCATTTTCCAATTCCATCAATACGATCTGGTGATCGACCACATCATTGTCGCAGTGGTATACGCAGCGCCCATAGGGTCCAGATCGCAGCGCTTCATACACGCTGGCAGGGTCAGAGGGTTGATCGGTGATGATCGATCGTGGCCAACCGGTATAGTCGGTAATCTGACGCAGCGGTGGGATGATCGTTGCGGCGGCGCGCACCACACCCGGGCTGCGCTGCATCATGTGTCCTGTCAAGCGAATGATTCTGTTCTGTGCGTGGGATAACCCAATATAAATTGGTTCAAGGTCTATGTATACAGCTGGCGCATAAAAGGGACAGGTGGCAGCCGCAGGGCAGCCATCCAAGCAGCGCTGCGGAGCGCCGCTGGGTGCGTTCTCTGGGCGGAAATGTTTCAACCCGCCAACCGAGCTCAAGCTTTTTGGGCGGCTGCTCAGAATCCAATACAGGATATCCAGATCATGGCACGATTTTGCCAGGATCATCGGGCTGGAATCCTCTGTGCGCCGCCAGTTGCCGCGCACGTAGCTGTGTGCCATGTGCCAGGCGGAAACGTTCTCGCGATGCGAGACGGTGATGATCTGACCAAGCGCACCTGACTGCACGATGTGGTAGACGCGCTGGAAGAAATCTGTGTAGCGCAGTACGTGGGCAATTTGTAACAGTTTGCCATGACGTTCGGCAGCCTGCACCAGCGTCACACAATCCGATAAACGGGATGCCATCGGTTTTTCAAGCAGCACATCATACCCGCATTCGAGTGCCTTCAGGGCTGGCAGAGTATGCTGCTGATCGAGGGTACAGATGATGGCTGCATCCGCTAACCGCCCTTTGCTCAGCGCTTCTTCCCAGCCTGTAAACTGGCGTGAGGGTGGGATGGCATGATCTTTTGCTGCTGTTTCCCGTCGCAAATCGACTGGTTCGGCAACTGCTGTGATCTTGAGCTGATCGGGATGAGAGCGAATCCATTTTCCATACACTTCGGCGCCGCGGTTACCTGCGCCGATCAACAGGATTTCGTAGGGTCTTTTCGGCATGATGAAGATGATTATATCAGCGAGTGTTCTGAATAGACCATTTCTTCGCTAACAAGGCTGGAGGGTTTATTTTTAACCCTCCATTTTTACAGGATGTTTTTTAAGATGCTCTTTGATCGTTGACAATGTGTTCTAAGGTGCACAACTCGCAGGCCAATCGGGATTGCGGTCATTTCCTGGATTATTGGTGAGGTTGAAGAACATGTCTGGGTAGATTTCACCAACCAGGTAGATCTCATCATTTCCATTGTTAATATCAGCTGAAGTCAATTCCACGCTGTCTCCGTCTGGAGTCCAGAAAGGTACATAGCGCTGCAATTCTCCCTTGCCACCTGCATCAATGACATTCGACCCGTCAGCATCCATCACGCAGTTGAAGCAGCCATATTCCTCATTTCTCCAATGGAGGAACAACTGCCCATCAATTGTCCATGTGATATCATAAACCCCACCGTTCTCGGTGAGGTTTTTCACGTCGCTGCCATCGGCATTCATGACGAAGAGATCCCAATTTTCATTATTCCCTGAAAGCCACGCGATCTGGCTGCCATCCGGCGACCAGGTGGGTTGGATATCCTGTGCAGCGCTGTTGGTCAGGTTTGTTGGATCTATGCTGGCATCCATATTAATGACATAAATATCACTATTGCCATTCACCTCACTGGAGAAAACGATGGCACTGCCATCATGTGACCAATCCGGATAATTACTGATGTTAAAATTGCTATTGGTGATCTGCTGTATATTATTACCATCAGCATCCATGATATAGATATGTTGTCCACCGCCCTGCTCATTTTCACGATTAGAAACAAAGGCGATCTGGCTGCCATCTGGCGACCACGCTGCATTCCAATCATCCCCCGAATTATTCGTGAGATTGCGCAGATTGTTCCCGTCAGCATCCATCACGTAGATCTCCAAATTTCCATCGCGATCAGAATCAAATGCGATCGTACAGGGGATGATCTCTGGCATCTCGGTAGGGGGGACAGGCGCTGTGTTTTCAGGAGTTACTACGATGGAAGATGTTTCCACTGTATCCTGCTCTTCAATGTTGGGGGTAGTTACGCTAGGTTTGCTGCTGCAAGCGGATAGTATAAATGATGTGATTAGGAATAGGCTGATGAGCGGTAAATATTTTGTTTTCATGATGATGTATTTTTATTTCAAATCCTTCTCGTATGTTTGATGTTTTTTAGAAAAACTTGTTGATATAGTGTTGCCAGATTTTTAATCTTGCACTGACAAGATTATTTAAGATAGGGCGGTTTTTCTCCCAACTGTTCAATGATCTGTGCTTTTTGTTCTTCATCCACCGACAGCGTGTTCAAGAGAGGCAATTCCTTTAAAAATGAAAAATCGAAGCATTTTGTTCTGGCAAGTGCCAGGACGCTCAGATTTTTTAATTTCGCGATTTCGTCAAACTCAAAAATCACACCATCGTTAATACTTAACCAGGTGAGGCTTTTCAGGTTTGAGATACCGGCTAAACTTTCTAATTTGCTGTTGGGGATATGTAATGTCTGTAGATTGGGAAGATCGAGCTGGCATAATTCGTGGAATGCCTGGTACGAGATATCATACATTGATAAAAAACGGAGTGTTTTCGCTTTACCAAGTGGGGCGAGGCTGTTGAATGTTGTAAAATCCAGACTCAAGTTGGTCATTTGTGTTAATTCTCCCAGGGGGGAGAGGTCTGCCAGCTGGTTGCAGGAGAGATCGAGGATTTTAAGGGGGAGGTTTGCCAGGGGCTCCAGGTCTGAAAACGTATGAAAGATCAAGCGGAGGTCTTGCAAATTACGAAAATAGGAAAAATCAGAGAGATCAGTGATGCTGCCTCTCTCAAAGAAGAATACAGGTTGACTTTCCTTTTTATACACCATCAGCCGCTCTTTATCCTTCGAACAAGCCAGATACTGTTTGCCAAAAGCATCTGCAAAGAGCGTCAATTCAGTGACAACGTTGATATGCTTTTGCTCCAATGGTTTGTCTTCGGGCAATCCAAGTTTTTCACAGGCAGCCTTGCGTATAATATCGCAGACAAAGGGAATCGCTCCGGTCGCAGGTGGAGTAGTCGGAATCACAGCAGGTCTATCGGTATGTGGAGGGTTTTTTTGGTCTTCAGGTATGGGGAGTTCGGGTTCCTTCTCTGGCTTGTGAAAAATGCTGTCAAAGGAGTAAGAATATTTTCTTCTAAATGAATCATCATCCAGAATGTATTTTCGGATATCTTGTTTGGATCCGATCTGCAGCTGCAAACCAGGGGTCAATGAGGTTTCACACAGGTAAATAGCGATAAAGGGTAGTTTTTTTGCCAACGCGAAATTAATTTCATTACGTACATTTTCGGAGGCGACGGAATTGGGGGTGATGAACACCACAAAAAGGCTGGAGGAATTGAGCGCATTTGCGATTTCTTCTGGCCATTCAATGCCTGGTTCGATACCTTCATCGTACCAGATGTTGTAGCTTTGGTCATTGAATTGAGTGATGATCGGATATACCATCGCAGAATCTTTATGCGCATAGCTAATAAATATATAAGGGTTATCTCCTTTATATGCAGCAAAGGGAATGCGGGGAGTAATAAAAGAATGGGAGGTTGTGTCCATCTCGTCCGATTTTAAAGTATTGTTCTCGCTTTTTTCTGAATTCAACATTTTCAATCCTCTGGTTGATGATTGTGATTTTCCTGTCAAGACATATATGAAAATCATGTCTGCGGCACCAGGAAAATTATAGTAGTCAATGGAGTTTGTTTTTTGGCTTGTACCTTCTCTAGTAATAAAGAAATATTAAGAAATGACCAGAATAATCCCTGCTGCATTCTACCCCACTACTGGATATCTCTCCGATACGCATAAGTTGAGCTTTCTTGTATGCACTAGAGTTATCAGGTGATGAGGATTAATGTGGATGATGTGGTCTGCTGTATTCTACAACTTATCCAAGTGTGCAGTCAATACGCTCTCCTATCTTTGAGAAGAGTATGGAAAAATAGAAGGGAATTCGTAAATCCATTTCAAGCGAAATTCTCTGCGCGCTCTCGGCAGTCTTGATTCCTTTAAACTAGCGATACATCAGGCAAGAAACGTATATGGCACGTTGAATCCATTCACCGAGTGGATTTCTTTTCTTGCTTCATCTGATCTCGGCAGATCTGCTGCCAGGTGCCCTTGATCTTGTTTTGTTCTGGAGGTCGTAGATCATCCGCTTTATCGAAACATTGGATGGCGTATTTGTAATCCTTACGACTCATTGCGATATCTCCAAGGAGGAAGTGGTAACTGATTTGATTATATTGACCTTCTAGCTTTCCAAGTTTCTCTGCGATCTGCTCCGCCTGCCCTGGATCGGATTTTCGAACAAAGGCGCTACCTAACTTGTACAAGAGGCGCGGATTTTCACCCAGCTCTTTCAGCCCCTTTTGCAGAAATGCAATGGCTTCATCAAACTGACCTTTGTAAAAGAATTGATCGCATGCGAATTCCCAGTAACACACTTCTTTCGGGTTCAGACTGGCAGCCTTTTTAAAATGAGGCAGTGATTGGGCATATTTCCCGTCATACCACAGCTCCAATCCCTGCAGGAAAACCTTGCGGTCTTCGGTCAATTCGTCCCATCCGTAATTTTTGCAGAAGGTGGCGGAATATTCTTTGAAACTGGGTCGCTGAGGAATGGCAGCGGGTTTGGGTTGTGGTGGAGGAGTTGTCTTGCGTGGAGTACCGGCTGTGGCTTTGGCTCGTACAGGCGTGACTTTTTGGCTGCTGGCAGCTTCGATCGTTTCTCCGCGCATGGATTGCCCGCTCTGGCTGTAGCGGAAAATTTCCGAACGGGAGGTCGCCAGGAAGGTTTTTGTCACTTCATCGTAGATCTGAGCGATAAAGCTGAACTTGTAATCACCATCCTTTTGATCCAGTTCGCTGTAAGGCATGAAAAGGATGTAATTGTTGTAATACGTTTCAACGAACCCCGGTTTGAAGGTGGAGCCAACCGAGACCTTGTTATCTACTGTATGGTAGCGCTGGTTGATATCTTGCAAGGGATTGTGCTTTTCATCATAGAAATAGACGATCGTCCGGCATTGGATATCCTTGCGGTTCTTGATAACGAAATTCAACCGTATTTGGATGCCGGGCTGGTTCGATTGAAAGACATTGTGGGTCACTTCCATTTCTCGAATGGTTACGCTGGGGGGATCGGCGGGGATGGGAACTGGCGGTTGGGCTTGATTCGTTGTTTCGCTGGTTTTTGGGGGAACCTGAGCGGGTATTGATTGTGGGCGGGATTGTTGTTTACCGCGTTTCAGCAGAGCATTCCCCTCAGTGAAGCATGCTTGCACTGCCTGGCGCTCCGACCAGCGACTCTCGTTTTTCTTGTCTTCCCGGGCGCAGCGATTCAGATACGCGGGTGTGGCGGCAAAAAAGCGCTTTTCAATTTCATTTAACTCATTACGGTAAGGGATGGCTGCATCGCGGAAAAAAGTGATGGTCAGGCTGGTCTCCACATCCGTGACCTCCGTGTTCATCTGACTGCCCCAACCATAGTTGTGAGAATATCCATACGTGTGGGCGCTGTTGGTATACGGGTGAAAATAAGTCGTGGCGTTCATGCGACCAGAATTGGTATTGTGTGAAAAACCCATCGAGCGGTTGACCACCCGGTCCACGCTTTCCTGTATGTTTTGTACCTGCCAGCCAAAAGAAGACATAAAACTGCAATAATACACTTGTTGAATAAGAGGGATCTTGATCACTTTGTATTCGTATTGTGCCATAGTATTATTCCTCCATTATGGGTGATCGTTCAATTCACACATGATTGTACAACCGGATAGAAAAAACACAATCATGGTTTTAAAAGGATTATGATATATCGGTTTTGTTTTCTTAAATAGAAAATTGGTTTAATATCTTGATCAGATTGTTTCTTCTACATGAACTAGATATATTCTCAATAATTCAGAATGGGAAGGTTGATATATGCCCCGCTCTTATTTGACTTACTAAGAAACAATTAATGATTGTAAATTTCCCAATTATTTTGAAATCTCCAAGATGAATAGAAAAACAGATAAATTACACCATGATCCAAATGTATATTAGCTAGGATCGTTAACCAATAAACAAATATTGACTGGGGGTTGATATTATGCTAATATAATGATATAACATTATATATTACAATTTGATCTGACAGAGGTAGTTAATTCATGGGTTATCTTATAAATCCTGTAAGGTTCGATGATCGAGACGCTGTGAATTCAATCTCCGGTCTACCTTACTCCAGTGATTCAATACTCCAAGGAAAAAACAAAATTGTGGAATTGATCAGTTCTCAATTTCATAAGGGATTGCTCGTTGTTGATGGATACCTAACGGCGAATATGGAAGAAATTGCTACGCTGTTATTTTCCAAATGTGAAGCAGATTCTATAATAGACGTCAAAGCGTTCTATAAAACGAATGATGAAATAGAAGCCCTGATTTCTGATTGCCTACCAGAAAACAGAGATATTGATCCGGAATTAATTTATGGAAGGTTATTCTCTGGTAGCATCCAGGATTTCCTTGACCCAATTAAAGTAAAAGACTTTATTAGTACCTTAAAACCAGACGAAAAGACAATTGTCTACGGTCACGGCTGTCTTTGTGACCATTTTGCTGAAATTGCGAACAAAACGATTTATATCGACGTCACTCCAAGAGATACTGCTTTTTGTGTAAATGAAAAAAGATATACGAATATTGGCAATGATCAGGAACTTGATTTCGATGCCATGGCTCGCAGGACATATTTCGTTGATGTGGAGATCGCAACGAAATTAAGACGCGATGTGATTACAAGAAATCTAATTAATTACTATATTCTCGAAAATTATCAAGGACAGTTTACATATATCAATCCTTCGTTTTTGCAAACTCTTCTTCAAGAGGTCACCAAGCGTCCATTCAGACCGAAACCGGTATATATTGATGGCGTATGGGGCGGGCAATTTATAAAAAAACTTCGGAACATCCCTGATGAAGTTGCGGATAAGATTGCATGGTCATTTGAATTAATTGCAACGGAAGCTAGTGTAGCTTTCGACATAAACTCACATTACCTGGATATCCCTTTTCTCACCATGATGGATGCTGTTGGGAAACAGATGATTGGAGAGGATCTGTATTCTCGTTTTAACGGATACTTTCCCATCCGGTTTAATTATGATGATACATGGCATAGTAATGGAAATATGTCCATTCAATGCCATCCAACGGATACACTTGCGCGAAATTTGCATGGGGATTATGCTGGTCAGTGCGAAGCGTACTATGTTGTAAATACCGGGCATGACGCAAAAACCTATTGTGGTTTTAGATCTGATGCTGATGGCAGGGAATTTTTACAGCTTTGTATGCAATCCGAATTGTCGGGTCAAATGATTCCTTATAGAGACTACATTAATGCACTTGAATCAAAACCCGGTTTGCAGGTGTTTATACCAGCAGGTACTGTGCATGGATCAGGAAGAAATCAGGTTGTTTTAGAATTGGGAAGCCTGACAATAAATGCATATACCTACAAGATATATGACTATATTAGAAAAGATGACAATGGAAAGCTGCGACCCATTCATACAAAACTTGCAGAAAAATCATTGGATTTTGACAGGGATGAGAAATGGGTCAGAGAAAACGTAGCTTTTGATCCGATTTTAGTGGATGCTCAAGAAGAGTATCAGGAATTTCTGGTTGGACGTAACGATCTGATGTACTTTGAAACGTATAAAGTAAACTTGCGTACAGATGGATCGTATCTTGGTCGCAACCAGAATGGTTTTAGTGTCATTACAATAGTGGATGGTGAAGAAGTAGAAATCAGTTCCAAAGAAAATCCAGATTACCGATATACAGCAAAATATCTCGATGTAGTTGTTATCCCTGCAGGAGTCAAAGAATTCATTGTAAAGGCAAAAGGCAGACAACCGGTAGTACTGCATAAAGCAGTTATGCGTCAATAAACGGAGTTGAATTGTGAAAAATAAAGTCATCGCACATTGCATTCACCATACTCACTGGGACCCATTCTGGTATTTCACGTCACAGGATTCAATGGTTGTTTTTTCTTACAATGTCAAGGAGATGCTGCGTGCATTTGACAATGATGAAATTAAAGATTTTTTCCTTGATGGACAAACCGCAGCGATCGATGAGTATGTAGATATCCATCCTGAAGATGAAGAAAAGATTCGGCAGTTGGTTGAAAAAGACAAGCTCATCATTGGACCATTTGTCTCTCAGCTTGATCCTTTTATTTGTAGTGGGGAATCAGTAATAAATAATTTGCGTTTGGGTATTAAGCATGCGAACAATCTTGGCAAGGCATCTTTAATTGCCTATCTGGCGGATCCTTTTGGACAATCTATTGATTTTCCTAAAATCTTCGCACAATTTGGAATACACGATTTCGTTTTTACACGGGGGGTTGGGGATATTTACGATCTTGGCAATGAGTTTTACCTTGAGTCAAATGACGGCAGCCAAGTGCTGTGCCATACTCTGCTGGCAGGTTATGGCTATGGTACCTATGCATTTATGAGTAAAACCTTGTTCACCACACAAGCTGAGGATTACAACAAGATCAATGTTGATAAACTCATCGAGCGATTGTTGGAAAGGTCTACATTACCCAATGAATTTGTCTTTCCATTAGGTTTCGATCAGAACCCGATTATGCTCCATATTCCGGAATTAATTTCTTATTACAACCAAAAATATCCCGATGTGGAATTCCGTTATACCAATTGGGAGGAATATTTAACCAGGGTTCGTGAGCATGGCAAAGGAATTAAAACATTTCGATCTGAGTTGACCTCACCTCAGTATCACCGGCTTCATTTATCAGGCATGAATTCGGCGCGGGCAGATATAAAGACCATCTTGGATAAAGCCGAGAGGTCATTGACGTATGAGACGCAACCCTTGATGGCGATGCTCGATTCTTTAGGTATACCCTATGATCAGGGCATTATTGATAAAGCTTGGTACACATTAGTTAACTCTCAAACTCATGCATCTGCAACCCATGGGGATGTTACCAACCGCTGGGTAAAAGAAAATGGATTGGCTGCTCTGAATTATTCAGAGGCATCAAAGATCTACTTGATGCGCCTGATGGCAGCCTCATTGCCAGATTTTCCTTTGGGAACCATGCCGTTGGTTGTCTTTAATACCATCCCATGGAAACGGAATATTGTTGCAAGGATGACTGTTGTATCCACTCACCCCGGCTTTCAGCTGCTGGATAAAGATGTACCCGTTGAATACTCGATCTTGAAACAGGAAAAAATCTACGGTGGCGTCATGCGCAAAGATGTAAGCCTTATGAACGAAGATAAATGGTTTTTCAAGACCGACATAATAGCGAATGTTGGTCCATTCGATGGCATTTCCTATAAAACCTTTACCATCAAAGAAACAGACAATAGTATGGCTGTTCCAGTCAGTTCAAGCAACGCAACTCGTTCTATCTACAATGAACGTTATAGTATCGAATACACCTCTAATGGCATACATATCACCGACAAGAAACTAGGGAATACTTTTAAGAACATACTATTCTTGCAGGATGGGGGGGATGAAGGTGACAGCTATGATTATTCCTATCCAGACAAAGAAAAGGAAATGATAATTATTGACCAATTCTGCAATGCTGAGGCGGAATGCATACAAACGCCAGATTATGCGGCTATGCATATAAAAGGCGAAATTCTTATCCCTGAATCGTTGGAAGCGCGAACCGAGCGCCGGGCGGATTCACCCCTGCAATATGAGATCGTCCTGGAGCTGAACTCATCATCACAAATCATACGAATCTATGGCTCTATTCTCAACCAGGCTAAGGATCACCGGACCAGGTTGGGGATACGGACTGGTCTTAAAAATCAATATTCATATGCGGGAACGCAGTTTGGCTATGTGAAACGCGCTTGTGATCCTATCGAAATGAAGGAATGGCGACAGAAGGGATATTTCGAAGAACCATGCAGCACCAGACCATTGTTGAATCATGTTTCTGCAGTGGGGAAAGAGTATACCCTGACAGTATATACACGCAGTCTTAAAGAATATGATTTCACGGATGACGGTTTTTCAAATATCCAAGTGACCTTGTTCCGATCGGTGGGATTTGTTGGACTTCCTGATTTGAATAGACGACCGGGAAGACCGAGTGGACTTGCAAATAAGATAATTTCGGCACCCGAGCATCAAATGCTTGGTGCAAATACCTTTGACATTGGTATAAGTTTTTACACTAATTTTGATGGTAACCAGATCATGCGTGACTATGCTGAATTTGCTGTGGGATCAATGTGTTACCAAAATCAGGATATTGATAAGACAATCTATCCCATTTCATATTTCCCGATCAATCCGTTGCGTGTTGATTTACCCCTTGAGTATAAATTCCTTGAACTTGGATCTTTTACGGGTAGTTATGGGACAGTAAAGAAAGCGGAAAAAGAGAATGGTTATATTCTACAGATTTTCAATAGTGAACAAAATTTGGTTGAAGGAGGTGAAGTGAAAATTGGTTTCGATTGCAGCCGCATCATCCATATCGATCTTATGGAACAGGAAATTCAACCTGCGTATCAGAATCCAGTCACATTAAAACATGGAGAATTGAAAAATTTGTTACTACTGATTGACGAAGAGGAAGCATAAATGAAAACAATTGTTGCTGTTGCATCGTGCCCGGCTGGTATTGCGCATACATACCTTGCAGCAGAAAGCCTTGAGAAGGTCGGGAAGAAACATGGCTACGTGGTTAAGGTTGAAACTGATGGCGCTGGGGGTGTCATGAACAGATTAACCAAAGAAGATATCACGGAAGCTGTGGCTGTAATTGTCGCTGCAGATACCACTGTACCTATGGAACGGTTTCGTGGCAAACCTGTTCTCAGTATCTCAACAGGTGATGCTATTCGCAGCGCTGAGAAATGTTTCCAACTCATTGAAGAAGGAAAAGTCGAAATTTACTAAATCTACTGGAGGTAAATATGAAAAGCAAGAGTACTGTTTATCGTGACTTAATGTCGGGAGTGTCTCACTTCATCCCATTTGTGGTTGCGGGTGGTGTGCTCATCTCCTTTGCATTTTTGTTTGATGCCGGTAATGCAAGCGCAGCTAGCTTTGGCGCCACCAACCCGGTTTCTGCCTGGTTATTAAATATTGGTAGTATTGCGATGGGATTGATGTTGCCTATCCTTGCTGGGTACATTGCATTCTCCATTGCAGATCGCCCTGGTCTTCTCGCCGGTATGGTCGCAGGCATGCTTGCCAAGGACGGTGGTTCTGGTTTTCTGGGAGCGATTGTTGGTGGTTTTGCTGCGGGTTACTTGATTAAATTTCTAAAAAATGCTACGAAAGGGCTGCCAAGATCATTTGAGGGCGCGAAAACACTTATCATTTTCCCAGTTGTTGGGGTTATGCTGACTGGGCTGGTAATGGTAGCAGTCAACTTTGTGGTTGGTCCAATCAACATAGTTCTTAATAATTTCCTTCAAAATTTGAGTGAGGGCAGTGCGATTATTTTAGGCGCAGTACTCGGCGCCATGCTGGCTTTAGATATGGGTGGTCCGGTCAATAAAGTTGCCTACTTATTCTCCGTAGCTTCATTGACCAGTGAAGCGGGTACTACCATCCCCTCTATTGCGATGGCTGCCGCTGGCTGTTCTGGCATGACGGTCAGTACAAGCTGTGCTCTGGCAACGGTTTTGTTCCCCAAGAAATTCTCGCAGCAGCTCAAGGACTCGGGGAAAGCTGCCTGGATCATGGGATTGAGCTATATTGCCGAAGGTGCAATCCCGTTTGCGATTGAGCATCCAAAAGAGGTAATTCCTTCTATTGTTACAGGAGCAGCAGTCGCAGGGGCATTATCTGGTTTGTTTAGACTCACGCTAACCGCGCCTATTGGTGGAGTTTTTACTTTACCTCTAACTAACAACGTATTACTATATTTACTCTGCTTCGTCATTGGAACTTTGGTTTCTGCTTTCATGATGGGTGCTCTATTGAAAGATCATGTTGAAGTGGAAGAAGCTGAATTTGCTGATTGATAAGTTTTATTTGTAGATCGACAGTGGCTCCCACTCCAAATATAAATGGAATAAAAGGGAGAAAGAAGTGGGAGCCACCTGGTACTCAGTATTATAAATAGTCTTTTAAAAAACTTACAGATGGATCAAGATGGAACTACTGAATGAATCGTTAATGGCTCTTGATATTGATTTACCTTCAAAGCTATCTGTGATTGAGAAAATTGCAGATATTCTTGAAAAACCGGGTAGAGTAATAGATCGGCAGCAATACATCAAAGATGTGGTTGAACGCGAAGAAATCATCTCAACCTATGTTGGTGACTTGATCGCGATTCCACACGCCAGATCGTGCGCGGTTACCTATGCTTCTCTTGTTTATCTCAGGCTGAATAAACCAGTTGATTGGAATTCTTCTGAAAAAGCACAATATATTTTTGGAATTGCTGTTCCTGCCGATAATATTGGGAATTCCCATCTCACCATTCTCTCTTCTATAGCGAGGAAATTGCTTGATGATAAAATAAGAGCAACGTTTTTTAACTCTAATTCAAAAGGGGCTATCATAGCTGCATTGCTTAGTTGAGGAATGCGGCGGGGAGATATATTATTAAAGCGTATGGTAAAACGAGATAGCTATAATAAAAGTGATTTAGAAAAAAAACTTCCAAAATATCGACAAGTAGAAGAAGACCTCAAGTATAGAATTTTGTTGGGTGAATGGAAACCTGGGGATAGACTTCTATCTGAAGAGGAATTCTGCAAAGTATACAATGTTAGTCGAATTACCATCAAGAGAGCGATATCAGAATTGGAATTAGCGGGCTACCTTTATCAGATTAGTGGGAAAGGTACTTTCGTTAAAAATTATCAGGAAGAGACACAAGAAAATAATTCTGTCGTGAAAAGCTTTACAAATGAAATGCGGGAACGCGGCATGAATGCAATCACCGTGAGCGTCACTCTCGATTTGGTCCCAGCAGATCGTTCATTTGCTGGTTTGTTAAACATCAATCAAGGGGCAAAGATCATCCAGCTGAAAAGGGTTAGAGCAGTCAATGATGGCGATATCATTGCTTATTCAATTAATTCTTTCCCATATTCGGAACGACTTTCAACCGATCCGAAAGATTATCAGAACTCATTCTACGATTATCTTGCTACATTCGGTATTATTCTGACATCTACAAAGGAATACCTCGAAGCGATGTTGCCTACCCCATTTGTAGCTGAAAAGTTGCAGATTCCACAATCAGAGCCAGTCTTAAAGTTTGTCAGGGTCAGCCACAATTCTGACTACAGTTTCAGCGAGCATAATCTCTGTTACTATATTGGAAGCAAGTATCGCTTCTATGTGAATACCTAGCTTGTTGTAGGAAATACCCCGTTCATTTTTAAATTAGATAAACCAAATTATCTTTATCTGGTGGAACTGTTCTTTTCGTTGTAAAGAGAGCAGTTTTAGAAGTCGAAATCTTCTCACTGCTTAAACATAACGGAACATTACGGAGGGGGAGGCAGCCAGAAAAGCTTTGGTCACTTCCATTTCTCGAATGGTTACGCTGGGGGTTCAGCGGAATGGGGCGGCGGGTTGCGCCTAAGCATACTAGCACTGCCTGGCGCTCCGACCGGCGATTCTCGTTCTTCTTGTCCTCCCGAGCGCAGCAGAGCATCTTCTCACCATATCAAACCAATCACCTAGCCATCCACCCCAAACCTCTGCACCCTGTCAACCTGAGTGCACACACAGGATCTTACAGGACATAATCACCCATCGTCTGACTTGGAGCTCATGCCTCGATCGAAACTACCCAACAAACTGTCTGCCTATAAACCTTACAAGCCATCGCCAATACCTCAGGAAAAGTGAGAAATCTCCACCATAGGTCAATTAAAAACCTATTTTAACTTGACTTTTTCGAGAATCTAATTTATAATAATTATAAATAAAGAATAATTCTAATAAAAATGCAAAATATTGACGAACTTATCGAAGAGGCTCAGAAACAGGGTTATAAAATTACTCCGCAGCGCCGTGAGATATTTAAGATTCTTGTGAATAATGACAGCCATCCCAAAGCCGAGGATATTTATAACATCTTGAAAGACAGGATGCCGGATGTTTCATTGGCGACGGTTTATAACACCTTGAATATGCTGAAGGAATTAGGCATGATCGATGCGATTGCTCTCTTTGAAGACGACTCCGTTCGATATGATCCAACCACCAAAGCTCATGATCACTTGTACTGTCTGCATTGCAATCGCATCGTGGATGTTGAAAAAGATCAGGATGATTTGGGCTTCACCGAAAAGGAAATTTCAGGTTTTCAGATTGTCAAACGACAGGTTACATATTATGGATACTGTCCGGAGTGTCGGGATATATTGAAAACAACTTGAGATGTGTGCACGGGATGTTGAATTAGAAATGTCCTATAAAAAGCACGAAGAATATTAACCAAGGTAACCAAAACTAAAAAAGGAGTGAGAAATGGAAGAAACAAAAATTAATATGCCGTTATTAGGGGATGATTTTCCCCAGATGACAGTGCAAACAACCCATGGGAAAATGAATATCCCCGATGACTTCAAAGGAAAATGGTTTGTCCTCTTCAGCCATCCAGCAGACTTTACCCCCGTTTGTACAACCGAATTCGTAGCTTTTCAAAAACGATTTGATGAGTTTGAAAAGATGGATTGCCAGTTGATCGGAATGTCTGTGGATCAGGTCTATTCTCATATAAAATGGGTGGAGTGGATCAAAGAAAATTTAGATGTCGAAATAAAATTCCCTATTGTCGCAGCCAACGACACGATTGCCAATAAACTGGGCATGCTTCATCCGGGCAAAGGGACGAATACCGTCCGAGCGGTTTTCATCGTTGACCCGAAAGGAAAAGTGCGATTGATCATGTATTATCCCCAGGAAATCGGTCGCAACATGGATGAGATCGTAAGGGCAGTCAAAGTATTGCAGATCTCTGAAAAACAGGGTGCCGTTCCTGCAGGTTGGCCGAATAATGAGCTGATCAAAGATCGGATCATTGTCTCCCCCGCCTCGGACATGAAAATGGTCAAACAGCGCTTGGGTGACAAATCCTTGGAATGTTTTGACTGGTGGTTCTGTCATAAGCCCTATGAAGAATAGTCTTTTCTACAAAAAGTCTTGGTAAAAAACACGAAGAGGGCGTTTCATGACGAAACGCCCTCTTCTGTTTAGATCAATAGACTCATGTTTTTTGCAACATATCTAAGTCCATTGTGTCCGCACAGTACGCAATTAAGTGTCAAAACTGTCCATTATTGCCACCCGATACTGCCGGTGTTCCATCAGCGTTGCACCCAATGGAAAGGTAACTCAAGTGATCGTATAAAAGGTTCTAATCTAAATCCAGATAGTTCAGTGCATACCCACTATTTAACCAGTTTCAGGTCAACCTGCTCCCAAAATTCTTGAAATTTTTCTACCCTCTTTTTCTGGTCTTGACTAATAAGAAATGGAGCGACGTCATCCGCAAGTTGTATAAAATTAAAATTTTTAATCCGTTCTAAGTATTCAGTTCTTAATTGTTCATCTGTTTCGGTACCCATCTTTAGTTTTAGAAAGCCATAATCCGGGTTTGTCATTGAAAACAAATAAGTTATATCGTAGAAGTCTTTCCCCTTTGGTCGTTTTCTGTTTATTGAAGTGAAGATCTTTTGAGAAAGCAAGATGCTCAGGGGAGCCACGCGAATTTCAGAGAAAACATCAAACTTGTTTATTATTCTTATATCTGGTTGATATTCATAACCTTGAGTTATCGTGTCTAATTTGATGATTAATTTTTCTTGTTGAATAGTAGATAGACCCTGTTCATATAAAAGCTCTGGGAATTTTATTCTGCAGTGGTATGCTCCTTTTTCAACTTTTGTTATCTCCACCTCGAATCCCTCGAGTTCCAATTGTCGTTGAACGCTTTGAGCTATCAAGTCAAATTCATCCCCGCTTAATCCGAAATTATCCAGATCAATATCCTCTGAAAATCGATGATTTCCATAGACGATACGTAGGGCGGTTCCACCTATAAAAGTAATCTTACTGGCTAATTTACTTTCAAAGAGCGCCTGCAATACTTTATATTGCAGATACTCACGAAATAAACTGCGTTCGAAAGCTTGCAGATGGTTAGGATATGCTTCTTTAATTTGCTGGATATCAAGCATGAATATACTCCAATAATCGTTGGGCTCGCTGCGCCAGTGCCTTGTTATTAAATATCGCCAGATAACTATTGAACAGTTGATCATCCATCTGCCCTAATAATTGGTCCTTATTCCAGCGTAAACTTTCAATGTCTTCTCTGGTAGCTACTTCTGTGTTCAAATACAGATAATCAAGGATAGCCTTTTCGATCAAAGCAATCTTATACTTAATATTCTTTCTTACTTCTATGACCTTATAACCAAACATCAGAGTTGGCTTTATACTTTGGTAACGCAATATTCCCCAGGCACTCTGAAATTGCTTGGTCTTTCTGGAGCTGATACTGGTTACACCTAACACAGATTCCGGAATGATTTGATACTTTTCTAAAGCTGATTCGAGACTGATATAGGAAGGCTCATATATTCTATTAGCCATCATATATAAAAATCCTTCATCCACCGGCTGATCTGCCAAGTAATAGTAGCGCCCTGCAAAGTGCTTAATGAACTCCTTCGTTTGCCAATAACTTAATTGCTCCTTATAAAAATCAGGGGCAAACTTGCGGATATCATTGAGATTAAATGCCGGTAAATCCTTCACTTGGGATTCAAACTCTCTGATCTTCATTTTTATTTCCTAATATTAATAATTATATTAACTATCGGAAATATAATATACAGAATTGAACTATTTGTCAAGATAGTCTTTATATATATAGTTTTTGTGTTTACGGTTCTGAATTTTATCCTATCGATATCCTTTTTTGAGCCGAGGTTAATATTTTGCAATCTTAGCCACTTCCCACTTTGTCAAGTCATCGGGGTTTGTGCCGCTTCGCTCACCATCTGGCAAAGTGTTTGCGGAGCATTTTTTACCTTTCTGTGAATTCACCCTTTTTCCCCTCATCCATCCCCTATAGATCCCCCCAGTATTGTTAAACTGTCAACTTCTGTCCGGTTTTGTCACTTTGACCAAAAACATGACACACAAAGAATATCAACAATGACAAAAATGAGGGATTAGAGTGTTTCGTAAATTAAAAAGTTACATGACGCACCAAGGAATCGAACCCTGAACCTGCTGATTAAGAATCAGGTTTCATGCCTGTTTCACCCCAATTGCATCCCGAATTGCACCAGAAAAGGCAACTTGCGTTAATTTCCTTCACGCCTTCAAAGAAAATATTTTTTTAAAGGATTGAGCTTAATAATCACTGGATGATTTTGTTGCGTTACCTGTTTTTAAGGAAAACAATGAAAAAAGAATCCCCTTACAACAATAGAAAAGTTGGTCGATGCGCTTGAAGTATCGGCAGTGAACTTTTGAAATCAATTTAGGCAATTATATGCTTGACCCACCTATTCAACAGAGATACTATAAAAGTATGGACAACATTAATGGCAATAAAAAGGAGTTGTCACCAGAACAACGTGAAGAACTGCTCAGAGCATTGAAAGCCCGTTTTGAGAAAAACATGAACCGCCATAAAGGTCTTGAGTGGACTAAAGTACAAGCAAAGCTGGAAGCTCATACTGAAAAACTGTGGTCGCTCAATGAAACGGAAAGAACTGGCGGTGAACCGGATGTTGTTGGGCATGATAAAAAGACGGGCGAATACATTTTTTATGATTGTTCAGCGGAAAGTCCTGAAGGTCGCAGAAACCTTTGTTACGACCGTGAAGCGCTGGAGGCAAGAAAAGCAAATAAACCAGAAGATAACGTTATTGATGTAGCAGTTGCCATAGGCATTGAGCTTTTAACGGAAGAACAATATCGAGAGTTACAGAAACTTGGAAATTTCGATAGAAAAACGTCGAGCTGGGTGAAAACACCTTCTGATATTAGAAAACTAGGCGGCGCCATCTTTTGTGATCGCCGCTACGGCAGGGTCTTCGTGTATCACAACGGTGCGGACTCATACTATGGCGCTAGGGGGTTCCGCGGCGCGCTAAGGGTCTAAATTTTGCACAGACAGCGAAGTGGGGTGTTCCTTGTTATGCGTTTCAGAAAAGTAGCATAGTTATACTTATTGGATTAAAAGAATACTGCGCGCTTTTGGGTTTCAAACATCAAGCCATTGTGACCCTGGTAGATCAGAAAAGCAGAGCACTGAGGATAGCGGAAAAAGTTAGAGAAGCCACTGTTATCCAATGAGGTGTGCAAAACTTTGACATCAGATAATGGTAAAGAATTTGTTTATCACGAACTGGTGGCTGAAGCCCTGGGTGCAGATTGATACTGTAATGCATAAGTTAAAAAACAGACCGCGAAAACGTCTTGGTTACAAAACACCAAATGAGGCTTATCTATCAGATCCAATTGCACTTGCTAGTTGAATTCGGGATATTATTGGTACACAGTGTGACAATTTTAATTGGGAGGTGGATATATGCCTGTACTTATTGTCGGTTTAATATTAATAGGTTTATGCATTTTTTTTGCTGTGATTTACTTTAAAAAAACAGGAAAAGAAGTAAATCTTGAAAAAAGAGAACTCGACATAGTAATTTTTGTTTTGAGCTTAATTTCTTTAGTAATTTCCTTAAAGTTATTTTGGAATATGGGTGTGTATGCGGATGAATACGGTTCATCCCCTGACCTTGTATGTGGCGGATGGTTTTGGCTCTGTATGGATTGGATTAGGTTAGGTTTGCTTCTTGTTCTCTGCATAATTTCTGGATTCAAACTAATTAAGCGTTCAAAATAAGCGTTTAGCTGTACATAGTGGAAAGTAGGTGCGCTGCCAACGCCCGGCATGCTCCTCAAGAGATTCACTATGTGATCTTGTTTCTCACTAAGGGAAATGCTTCTTTCAATTGCTTGGATATGCTCTGTCAGGTGATCAATCATGGCAAGATGATCTGTAATAACCTGACTTGCTGCTGGACGTATGTCCTTTTCCATCATTTCGTGCAGATATCCCCGTCCTGCTACACCAAACAGATCCGTTACTGGTGAGACCAGATTGTATGCAGCCAGTACAGCATGGATGCGATTCTTGGCTTTGCTGCGTTGATTCACTATCCATTCTCTGTGTCTCAGTAACTGGCGCAGGTCACGGATCTCTTGAGGAGCAGCGTACGACTTTGGAATGTAGTTCATGTGTGCAAGGTGCGCCAAGGTAGAGGCGTCGATCTGATCCGTTTTTACCGCAGCGTTGGCTATTGCCCGCACCCTTTGGCATGTACCAGGTCTACTTGTTGGACATGCTCATTTAACAGGTCATACATGAATGGCCAATTGCGCGTCGCTTCCAAGACCGCATAGGTTTCTTGGGGTACTTTTTCCTGAAGATACTCCCTGATTTCTTGGTTGGATATGCGTTCCTTTTCTATCAAATCCCCTTTCGCATTCATCAGTACCATATAGGTGCGTTTGAGATGCAGGTCTATTCCAAGGTAGAATGGATACATAAGCGGTCCTCCTTTGCTAACTTGCTTTTCTCTTACTTCAAGTTTAGCAATTCGGCAGGCACGCTTTCATAGTATCACCTAAATCGGGATAGGTGATTCTCAACACAAGAATGATATTTCGATACTAGCAAATTTGGAACATTACCTCGTGCTTTTTTAGGAGCCTTCTTCCTTAAATATGGTTGTAGTTTTGCCAGCCCAGGTAATTGTTAAAAGCTTCGTCAAGTGCGTCGGCGACATTTCCCATGGTGATGGCAACATGATGTTCAAATCCATTTCGGCAGATAAAAGTTAGCAGCTTTTGAAGATTTCTTGTATGAACCACAGCGCGATTGCCAAAGGTATCTAATGGATCAGTGGTAATTTCTCCTTCTCCTGTATACGCACGGATGATCCCGTTTGGATCGTCAGTGCTGACACGAGCATACGTCATTTTTCCGGAAGCGGCATGACCTGCCATTGCGCCATAAGTGTTTTCTTCACCAAGTGTAGTGCCTAAGATCGGTGCAGTTTTGATTTCGAGATTTGGGACGAATGATTTCGCCCAGTTTCCACAATGGAACAAGACGCACTTATCAGGATCATCCGCGTAATTATTATTCCAATCAACCAGAGCGCTGGGGAAATGAGAAGCAAGTTGCAGCACATACATTGAAATCACCCCTGCGATATCTGTCTCACAGGCGGATGGCATTAGTTTGTCGCTCATCATACTCATTAGTGTACAGGCATTGATTCCATAGTTCTTTTGGATGGATGGCCAGCATTGGATTGCAGTCGCTTGGATTTCATTGGTTTGCATCCAATCTGAAATGACAACGCCAAGCTTTGCCATTCGCAGCATGGATGTAGAAGGAACGCTGTCATGTTTGGCGTATGCATTGAGTTCTTCTAACTTGGCTTTTACGCGTGGTGAATCATCACTCAGCCGCGCAACATCTCCAAAGATATCTGATAGATCTACTGTTATTACGGTTATACCTGAAGCTTGCAATAACTTCTCACTGTAACGGACAGTGTTGAATGCGCCCGTGCGCGCTCCAATAGAGCCTAAGCGGGTGCTGCGTAATCCATTTACAACTTTGCAGACACTTACAAAATTCATCAGATCTTCTTTGAACGACTCTGAGGATGGATGTATGGTATGCATTTTTGTAAGAGAGTAATGATAACCATACTGTCTTAGATTATTGCAGACTGAGATCTTGCCGCAGAAAGCATCGCGGCGGCTTTCAACGTTGAATTTTTCTAAATCGTCGGGGTAGGCTTGCACCAGTATTGGCACATTCAATCCGGATAGCTTGATCGTATCTGCGACTCCCTTTTCATCACCGAAATTGGGTAAGACAACGAGGATGCCCTCTATGCGTTCGCCATTGGCTTTGAAGAGGTCCGCGCAGGCTTTAGCATGGGTATAGGTTTCCACCGATCCCAGTTTGGTTTCATTCTCACCAAGCATAATCCCATCGATTTTTATTTCTTTGAATAAAGACAGGATATCCCGCCTTGCTTCTGTTACTAGATGATCGGGAAAAAAGTCCCGATTGCCAAAGATTACTCCCAAACATGTATTCATTGCTCTCTCCTCTACTTGATGATATTTCCTTAATTAATTAAAGTTTAATCCTTGCTTATAAATTGAATCCCCAAGCTCCAGCCACTAGAATGACATTGGCGAAGGGTGTAAATTCTGCGGTACGGATGATGGCTTTGGTTGATCCCGTAAGTTTTTTGAATTCCGAGTGCGGCAGCGTTTCGATCTGCACATCCCCGAGTAATTTCTGTATCCCGGCATATATGTGCGGGCTCTTTACTAAGATATCTTCCGACACATAAGCCTTTTCAACATACATTTCACTCAATACTACTTCGAGGGTTTCCAAAAAACCGGGCACGCCCTTTTTCAGCGCCAGATCAATTCGCTTTGTTGTCTCAGGGACGGGTAATCCAGCATCGCTAACTGTCACCATATCAGAGTGCTCAAGATGGGCTATCACAGTAGAGATGGGTGCGTTAATGATTCCAGTCTTTTTCATTTATTTTTGCTTCTCTCTTTTATCAATGTATAATTTCTTTACGATGGGGAAGATTCAGCATTTCCCCATCGAGGGTTCGGAGGTGGCTGGCGTTTTTTACCAGCCACCTTGGTCGTTATTACACTGAATAGGTTTACTCCTAATTATGGACAACTCGTCTTGCCGTTGGGGGCGTATTCTGTATACATACAGGCATTTTCAGGAGTGAGCAGAACCATATCGACGGATTGTTTCTCCGGCTTTCCGGTGCTGCCTGTCCTGATGTATTGATCTGCCTGGATCACAGCCTGGATTGCCATTTCCGCGACGGGCTGCAAACCGCCGACATCGATCTTGCCAGCCAACATCGATTCGTTCACATCATCAGAACCATCGAAACCGGCGACAAAGACGTCATCACCCAACCCGGCTGCGTCCAAGGCAGCCTGAGCGCCCAGCGCCATCGTGTCGTTGCCGCAGATGACGCCTTTGATATCTGAATGGGACTGTAGCAGGCTTTCGATCACTGTGAAAGCTTCATCCTGGTCCCAGTTAGCTGTCTGCTGCGCTACCATTTCCATATCTGGTAGTGCATCGAGGATGTCATGATAACCCTGTGAGCGAACGTGGGCGTTCGTATCGGTATCGCGTCCGGTCAATTCAATGTATTTGCCCTCCTCACCCATCAAGCGGGCGAATTCCTCAGCCACAAGTGTAGCGCCCTGGTAGTTGTTAGACACGATCTGGGAAACGGCTATACCCTCCTGGGTGATTTCACGATCGATCAGGAATGATGGTATTCCCGCATCCTTGGCTTTTTGGATAGCGGCAATGCTTGCATCTGCGCCTGCGTTGTCGAGAATGATTGCCACAGCATCTTTGGCGATACAGTTCTCAATAAGCTCCAGTTCCTTGTTGGCGTCGTCATCGTGCACAAGCTTCAAGGTTTCATAGCCAAGTTCCTCGGCTTTGGCTGCGGCGATCTTCTGCTCTGAACCAAAGAATGGGTTCTCAACTCCTGGTACGATGATGCACATCAGCCCCCCTCCTTCAGAAGCCGCATCGGGCGAATCTGCAGCCGGTTGGCAAGCGCTAATTGCTATGCTCAACACTGTAAATATGCTGAGAATTAAAATGAACCTTTTCTTACACATTTTCATCTCCTTACTTTCATCTTGGATTTTGCAACATACTACAATGCATAGTATGTCTTCAAGCATATTTATTCGATGGTTCCTCCTCCTTTCCGTGAGAAAATTCTCCCTCTCTCGTTTTTGCTTATTTCAATTCCTCTTGCTTTTGAAGGGCGATTCGTTCTTGCATTCGTGCTTGCACTTGGTCAAGGATCACCGTAAATACAATGACCGCTCCTTTGATTACTTTCTGCCAGAATGATGAAACACCCATCATGACAAGACCATCTCCCAGGATTCCGATGACAAACGCTCCGATCAAAGTACCTCCCACGCCTCCCTGTCCGCCAGCCAGTGAAGTACCTCCTAAGACCACTGCTGCAATTGCGGTCATTTCAGCGGCGTCACCTGACATGGGATGGGACGCGAGTAGCTGCGAAGCCCAGATTAGACCAACAAGAGCAGAACAGAAACCACTGATGCTGTAAACAATGATCTTTACAGAACCAACTCGTACACCTGAAAGCTTTGCTGCGTTTTCGTTGCCGCCAATTGCGTATACATGTCTGCCAAATGGCGAACGCGTTGTGATGATGTAAGCTACTATGGCAAAAAGAACCATCAGCCAAATGGAATAGTTAATACCCAATAATTCTCCAGAGCCAAGGATGCCGAAACCGGTGTTGCCGTACTCTGGGCGTCCGACCAGGTTCGGAAAGGTATAACCATCATTGCGCAAACCGGCAATTCCGCGCGCCACATAGAGCATACCAAGCGTGGCAATAAAAGGGGCGACATTGAATCGTGCGATAATGAAGCCATTAATCGCTCCCATGAGGGTTCCCAATGCAAGTGATATGACTATGACCATCCACGTGTGCGGGTAGACGATGATGCCGAGTCTCGGCAGGTTGATCCCCTCGTTGATCAAACCGCCTGCGATCATAGCGATCATGCCTACAATCGAGCCAACGGATAGGTCGATTCCACCTGTGAGAATAACGAAAGTCATACCGATCGCCAACAAGGCGTTGATAGCGACGTGCTTGGACATGATCACGATATTGCTTGTTGTGAGGAATTGTGGGGTCAAAACTGCAAAAACAACTAAAACTATGATCAGCGCAATAAACGCCCTACCGCGAAGAAGGAATTGCTGAATGTCTGTTTTTGTGACCCGTTTTTTCCCTTCGGTACTCTGCGTTGCTTTCTTCATTTTTTTATTTTCCATTGTGATTGCCTCCGTTAGTTGGACCGTGACCAATTGCTGAAGCGGTGACTAGCTTTTCTTCAGTTGCCTCGCTGTATGTGAATTCACCCGTGATCTTGCCTTTTGACATGACCAGGATCCGGTCCGACATTGCCAGGACCTCTTTTAATTCAGATGAAACGAAAATTACGCCGTAGTGTTGTCCCGCCATGCGATTCATGATCTCAAAGATTTCCGACTTGGCGCCGACATCGATCCCACGAGTTGGTTCATCCAGCAACAGGATTTTAGGTTCTGTCAGCAATCCTTTAGCAACCACCACTTTTTGCTGGTTGCCGCCGCTTAATGAGGTGATCAATTGCTGAGGATCTGCAACCCGGATGGATAGATCCTTGATTTTTGAGTCTGTGGCAGCCTTCTCTTTTTTGTGATCCAGAAGTGTTCCTTTGAGATATTTCTGCAAACTTGCGAGCAGGATATTATGCCCTACGGATAAGGTTGGCACGAGTCCATATCGCTGACGGTCTTCTGGGACGAGCACGAATCCGGAATGGATCCGTCCTGAAATGGTTGAGGTTGTTACGGGTTCACCATTTAACCAGATGGAACCCGTCGCCTGTGGTCGAGCGCCTGCCAGGCAATCAACAAGATCAGAACGTCCAGCGCCCATTAACCCATAAAATCCTAGAATTTCACCCTCTCGCAAAGTGAATGAAACATGATCAAGCAGATAACCGCCGCCCAACCTCGGCAGAGTCAGGTCTTCTACTTTAAGTAGTACATTTCCTAGCTTGCGTTCTTTTCTCGTGAATAGGGCAGCCGGATTTCGCCCTACCATTTTTTCGATCATCCAGCGAATATTGACATTTTCACTTTTATCTTCAGCTACTTTGCGTCCATCTCGCAGAACGGTTATGTAATCGCCGATTTGTAGCAGTTCCTCAAGTTTATGGGAGATATAAATGATGGAAACTCCTCGCGATGTTAGCTCGCGGATTATGCGGAATAAGACCTCCACTTCAGCAGCACTAAGTGCGGATGTCGGTTCATCCATGATGAGAATTTTCACATCTTGCGCGAGTGCCTTGGATATCTCTACAATTTGTTGTTGACCAATTCGTAAATCTGCAACCAGTTCTTCCGGATCGATCTTTTGCTCAAGCTTGCTTATTAGTTCGCGGGCGCGCTGTTTCTGGATTTTCTGATTTAATAAACCGCTCTTGGTTATTTCACGCGCTAGGAATATGTTATCAACCACGCTCAAATTGGCGCATAAATTCAATTCCTGATAGATTATTCCAATCCCATGCCGGTTGGCGTCAAGTGGTGAGCGAGGGTGAATTTCTTTTCCATTAAGGTATATTTTTCCGCTGGTAGGCTGTTCCACCCCCGCCAGGATCTTCATGAGGGTGGTTTTTCCAGCCCCATTTTCTCCAATTAGAACATTGACCTTCCCTCTGTGAACATGGAACGATACATCTTCAAGCGCGACCGTTCCGGGAAATACCTTGGTGATCTTTTCGGTGGTCAGGATCACATCTTCCGCCACACTCGTTTTTTCATCAAGGGCAGGTGTCTTGTCGAGCATTTTTTATTCTCCCAACTCAATTTCCACTGGTACGATTCGGATTTCATTTACGTCGATTTGTACAAGATTGAACGTACGGATGGTAAAAGCACCATTGAATGTGATGGTTTTTCCAACCAGATTATCTTTATCGATCCCTTCAAGAGTAGTTTCTAGGATGTGTTTGTTAATTTCAGATGCCGCTTTGCCATATTCAGTTTGCTCTCTGAAATCACCAAACGAAATGAACCCCACCGCATCGCGCACAGAGGTTTCATCACTTGGGATTCGGGGACCGATGTAGATCAACGTTTTCACTGGTCCGTCATAACAATCGAGTGCTACCTCTATCGTGCCTAAACTTGTTTCAGTATTGACACTTACGATTTCCCCGCTGCCCTTTATCATGTACACATGCGCTTCCCCAACTGTGATCAACCCATATTTGTCTGCAATAGTGATCAGATCATCCTTGGGAACCGTACCATTGGAATCCAGTTCCATTTTGGAGAGTATTTGCGATAATTCTTCCGAATTCTCGTTGTAAGCCGGTAGCATTTTTGATTCCCATATGCTTTCAACATACGCAACAGGGTCGAAGGTTTCATCTTGAACGAGCTGTTCAGCTTCTTCAATGCGAACAACCGTAAAGCCGTAACGAACCGCGAGAAATAGGAACAGCAGAATTAGTATAGTGATGACGATTGATGAGTTTTTTGGTTTCATAGGCGTATCCTTATTCATATTTGTATAAAACTTGCTGTACGGCTGACTGCCAGCCTTTAAAAAGTTCTTTGGCACGAGTGGAACTCATTGAAGGTTTATACTCGCTAAAATTGAATTGAAGACTGGATAGATCATCCAGCGATGAGTAAATTTCCAATCCAAGGCACCCGTTGAAGACTGCGCCCAATGCTGAAAGCTCGGGAGAGTGCGCGGCGTGCACCTTTAATTGGTTTAGATCGGCTACGAATTGCATCAGGTATGTATTTCGGACGGCGCCGCCGTCAGCGTGGATCAGATCCAATTCCACACCAGTTTCATCGATCATTGCGTTGAGCGTATCGGTAACGATATAGCCGATTGACTCCAAACCTGCCCGGACCACATGCGCGCGTGTTGTGGCAGGTGACATCCCTAAGATCGCTGCTCGCGCGTCCGACCGCCAGTATGGGGAACCCAAACCAACAAACGCTGGAACCAGATAGACGCCATCGCTATCCTCAACTGATCGCGCCAGAGCTTCAGATTCAGATGGGTCTTGAATGAGCTGCAATTGATCCCGCATCCATGCAATGGTCGCTCCAGTGAAATTCGTGATTCCCTCAAATGCGTAGGTGGGTTTTCCCCGATGGACCCAGGCAAGTGCGGTCACACTTCCGCGATCTGATAATCGCTTTTGATGACCAATGTTGAGCATTAATGAAGAACCTGTACCAAATGTGACTTTTGCATCGCCTGTTGAAAAACAGTGCTGGGCGAATAACGCGGATTGTGAATCTCCCATCACGCCGCAAATTGGGATCCTCTTTTCCAGGGAACCGCCCAGGTCGGTATCTCCGAACCAGGCAGAGCTTTCACGGATATCTGGCAATCTTCCGAATTCCAGCTCAAAAACATCACATAATTCCTGACTCCATCCCAGTTTCTCGATATCGTAGAATAATGTGCGGGAAGCATTCGTATGGTCAGTAGCATAAACTTTGCCGCGCGTCAAACGGTAGATAAGGTAGGTATCTATGGTGCCGAACAGCACTGTTCCTTCTTTTAATTTGCTGCGCACATCTGGGTAATTGCTGAGTAGCCAGTGAAGTTTGCTGGCGGGGAAATAAGTGTCGATTTTTAAACCAGTTAAGTGGTGGATGGTCTCCTCATTCCCGTTTGCGATGAGCTGATTGCAGAATCCATTGCCTCTTCGGCATTGCCACACAATCGCGTTATATACAGGTTTTCCGGTTTTCTGATCGAATATAACGAACGTCTCGCGTTGGTTAGTGATGCATATCGCCAGCAGTTTATCCAGCTTGTCGGAATTGCGCTGCAGTAATTCCGTGGCTGCCTTTAATACATTATGATATATTTCCTCAGCATCATGTTCTACCCAGCCCGCTTTCGGATAGATCTGTGTATGGGTAAGTGCTAATTGGTCAAGAACGCGTCCATCCGTAGAGCACAACATCACCTTGGATGATGCGGTGCTCTGATCAATAGCTAGGAACACGCTATCTGGGCTCATGTGTCTGGTCCCTTCTCAAGCAGGTTTTGAGCGCTTTCCATAAGACCTTCTTGGGTTATGCCGTAGTGGCGAAAGATTTCGAGCTGGTTTCCGGTTATAGTGTGCTCATCCGGAATCCCCGCGATTTTTAATGGACGAAAGATGCCTGCTTCCATCAGGAAGGAAGCAATATGGCAGCCAAGACCGCCGTTGATGCTGTGCTCCTCAACGGTGATAACGACTTTTGATCGCGATGCTGCCTGCTCCACCGCTTCCTTGTCAAAAGGTCTGATACTGTGAAAACTGAGCACGCAAGAAGTGATCCCCAATTCTGAAAGCCCAACGCTCGCGAAATATGCCTGCGCAACGGTCTCACCTGTAGCGATGAAGGCAACATCATACTGCTCTCGTTTTGGAGTTAATAGGATTGCTTTTCCTATTTCAAAGTGGGTTCCGTTTTCATGCAAATTAAGTAAAGGCTTTTTGCCAAAACGGATATAAATGGGACGAGGATGGTCGACAGAGGCTCTTATTGCCGCGATCGTCTCAAAATTATCTGCTGGTGCGACGATATCGATATTATGGATGGCTTGCAATACGGCAAAATCATGCAGCGAATGGTGGGTTGACCCCAATGAACCATAACTGACCCCTGCGCTGATGCCGATTATTTTGACCGGTCGGTTGGAATATGCGATATCGTTTTTTATTTGTTCTAGTGCGCGAGCTGTCAGGAAACACGCGGGAGAAATTGCGAACACCTTTTTGCCGCTCGCGGCAAGCCCGGCAGAAATTCCGACCAGGTTTTGCTCGGCAATTCCGATCTCGATCATCTGGTTGGGGAATTTTTTGCCGAATGGGGTCAACTTCCCTGACGCGCGGGAATCACTTGTTACAACTAGGATATCCTGATCTTTTTCTGCCAGGTCTATCAGCGTTTTGGAGAATATGTCCAAATTGGCGCTTCCCAATGATAATTGGCTTTTACTCATCAATCCCCTATTCTTCCAGTTTCTTTTCGGCTTCATCCAGTTCTTGCATGGCGATGCGATATTCCTGCTCGGATGGTACATGGTGATGCCATTCGACTTTGTTTTCCATAAAGCTAATTCCTTTGCCTTTAATAGTATGTGCGATGATCATATTTGGTTTTCCTTCTTGAAAAGGAAGTTCTTCAAATATGTGTATGAGATCAGGGATGCTGTGCCCATTCACATTCCGTACCGCAAAACCAAACGCGCTGAATTTCTCTTCCAATGGTTCCATCGCCATAATGTCTTCAGTTTTTCCACTGATTTGAAGGGAGTTGCGGTCAACGATTGCCACCAGGTTATCCAAATGGTAGTGCGCTGCGCTTGTTGATGCCTCCCAGATTGAACCTTCTGTAAGTTCCCCATCCCCCATGATCGTGAACACCCTGTTGTTCCGCCCATCTCGCTTCGCTGCTAACGCCATTCCTACAGCGACAGAAAGTCCATGTCCTAGCGCGCCGGTGTTTTGCTCTATACCGGGAACGCTGCGGCTTGGATGACCGATAAAATCTGAGCCGTATTTTTCGATCGAGTTAAGTTCTTCGCGGTCGTAAAAACCTTTTTCGGCTAATATAGCATATAAAGCCTCTACAGAATGACCTTTGCTGTGGATGTAATGATCGCGATTGATGTCTGCGAAATTCTCAGGACTGATGTTCATCACATGGTTATAAAGAACGTTCAAGAGATCGACACACGACAAACTGCCCCCCGTATGCCCCGCATTCGCGTTAAGGATCATTTCCAATATGAGTTTGCGATATAAGATAGATTTCCGCTCAAGCATTCTTAGATATTCATCGTTATTCAATCTTTTTGTCTGCTCCGTTGACGTGAATATTTATTCCTTATTGCAAATCTATTCACTATAACCTATAATACAAAAAATACAAAAGCAGGGCAAGCGAAAACGGATAATAATTCATATATAAATATTTATTCATTATACAAATACAAAAATGTCAGGAATTGATGAGCTTCGATTGATCGCGCGCATAACGCGCATGTATTACGAGTGGGATATGACGCAGTTGGAAATTGCCCGCCAGCTTGGTCTTTCCCAGGCTTCGATTTCCCGCTTGCTTCGGCGTGCTAAAGAAGAGGGAATAATCCGAATCTCGGTCAACCTGCCCAATGGGGTCTATACCGAATTGGAAGAGATCCTCGTGAAGAAATATGGATTGCGCGATGTGATCGTCGTCGACAGTCTCGAAGATAATGAGATGATGATCCAGCGTGATTTGGGCGCTGCCGCTGCTTATTACCTGGAATCGGCGATCCGACCAAATGAAGTCATTGGGATTTCCTCCTGGAGTTCTACTCTGCTTAGTCTGGTGGATGCGCTGCATCCCATTCCCAAGAAACCGAACGTGAAAGTAGTCCAGATCCTCGGCGGGGTCGGCAATCCATCTGTGGAAGCGCATGCCACCCATCTCACCTCTCGCATAGCGCATCTGGTGAAAGGCGAAGCGATTTTCCTCCCGGTCGCGGGTGTGTTAGCCAGCGAAGCAGCCCGAGATATTCTAGCAGCGGATGAAGCCGCACAGCAGGCGATCCGCTTGTTCGACCATGTCACGATCGCATTGGTGGGAATAGGAGCTGTGGAACCATCCCCGTTGCTCGCCCAAAGCGGCAATATCTTTGCACCAAAGGAATATGAGATATTGCGTGAGGCGCATGCAGTTGGTGATCTATTGATGCGCTTCATCGATCAGAATGGGGATATAGTGAAAACGGGATTGGAAAATCGCGTGATCTCGATGTCCTTGGAGCAGTTGCGGAAGGTCGGCTGCGCAACGGGCGTGGCGGGTGGTTCCAGGAAATACAACGCCATCTTGGGGGCATTGCGTGGTCACTGGATAAATATCCTGGTAACGGATCATTTCACCGCCAAACGTTTGGCTGATGAATAGACGAGCGGATTGCTTTCATGCCCATCCCTTTTTATTAAAGGTGAAGAACACCTCTTATGTTGGGATAAGAATTCTGTGCTAAACATGCTGCCTCATCTATAGGTAACACGCTATACCTTAAATTGGAATTCCATTTGAAGGAATCTGTCTCGTGCCTGCTTTCATAAGTATAGCAGCGGGAAACAGTGCGGAAAAACAATTATTTGGATTATAGAAAAAGTTGGTATTAAATTGCACAAGGAGATTGCAGGGAATGGAACATAATCAATTTAAGAGTATTTAATGCGTAGTGGCTGATGAATCCTCTACCTTAATCAGAGTCCCTAATTACCCCCCGCATATGGCTTATTTTGTGGTTTTTATGCCTTCTTACACAGATATGCTGTTTATAAAGCTCTATACATTCAAAATATGAGATAATATGGTTAACTTCGACCTACTGATTAAGAGTCAGTTTTCAACACGTCCACATAGTAGTACAGTGTCCATTGTGTCCACGCTGTATACAAGTAAGGGTAAAAAACTGTCCATTGCGTCCATTGTTTCCACCCAATTTCATCCTGGTTGCACCAGCGATGCACCGGGAAAGGCGACTCAATCACTAAAAGCCCACCAATTCCAAATATGTAAGTATATAATGTTTTTAAGGACCTTATTAATTCAATAATTTGTAAAGGGATAATCATGAGCGAGACTGTATTCACGCAAGTAAATTACACCGTTCAAGCGCTGGTTGATCATATCGATTTGGGCATTATCGGTTTACCTGATATTCAACGTCCTTTTGTTTGGGGTAATTCAAAAGTAAGAGATCTTTTCGATTCAATGTATAGAGGATATCCAGTTGGATATTTACTGTTCTGGCAAAACGGTATTACAGATGATGCTAGTGTTATTGGCGTAGATAAAAAAGAAATTATTCCAAGTTTGCTGATTGTAGATGGACAACAACGTCTAACATCTCTCTTTTCGGTTATTCATGGAATTCCTATAACGAGAGAAGACTATACAACGGAGAAACTCAACATAGCCTTTAATCCACTAGAGGAAAAATTCGAAGTGGCCGATGCAGCTATTAGACGTGACAAGTCATATATCCCGGATATCTCAATATTATGGAGTGATAAACCCGGGATTATCAAAATCATCAATAATCATATTAAGAATTTAAAAACTACAAGAGAAATCTCGGATATTGATGAAGAAAAAATACAAAATGCAATTCTCAAACTTAAATCATTGCTTAGCTTTCCTCTTACTGCTTTGCAGCTTTCCAAGAATGTTAGCGAAGAAAGCGTGGCAGAAGTCTTTGTTCGCATTAATAGTAAAGGTATAACTTTGAATCAAGCAGATTTCATTCTCACGCTTATGTCTGTATTTTGGGATGATGGACGTACACAATTGGAAAACTTTTGTAAAGCATCTAAGAATCCCTCAAAAGGTGTACCTTCTCCTTTTAATTATTTTATTGAGCCTTCACCTGATCAATTGCTTCGTGTGAGTGTCGGACTGGCATTTAAGAGAGCAAGATTACACTATATATATTCAATCTTACGTGGAAAAGATTTAGAAACCGAACAATTCAGTGATGAAAGACGACATGAGCAATTTGAAAAACTGAAGCAAGCTCAAGCAAAAGTATTAAATCTCCAGTATTGGCAAGACTTTTTAAAATGCATTCATAAAGCAGGCTTTCGTAGCGGAAAAATGATCAGTTCACAAACCAACTTGCTTTACACATATGTTTTGTATTTGATAGGTCGTACTGAATATGGGATAGATGAGCACCACCTTAGAAGAGTGATTGCGCAATGGTTCTTCATGACAAGTCTTACTGGGAGATATACAGGCTCATCTGAGAGTGCGATGGAATCAGATCTTGCGAGATTTAGAGAAGTCACAGATAGAGAGGAATTTCTAAATATTTTACTGCGTATCTGCGATTTAGAATTAACTGAGGATTTCTGGAATATTACATTACCAAATGCCCTGGCAACATCTTCTCCAAGAAGCCCATCTTTGTTTGCTTATAATGCTGCCTTAGTTAATTTAGAAACTAATGCACTTTTCTCTGATATGAAGGTTTCAGATTTGTTTGAGCCCTCTATTACGGGTACAAAATCAGCAGTCGAAAGACATCACTTGTTTCCAAAAGGGTACCTTGCCACAATTGGAATTTCTGATTTAAGAGAAATGAATCAAATCGCTAATTATGCATATATGGAATATTTAGACAATATTGACATATCTGATCAAGCGCCAGCAGATTATATTCAAGAATATAAAAAACGCTTTGATCATAAGTTACTTAACAAAATGTATCATTGGCATGCATTACCTGAAAATTGGGAATATTTGGATTATTCTGAATTCTTAGAAAAGAGACGTGAGTTAATGGCACAGATTATTAGTGAGGGATACCAAAAATTAAAATTAAAAGAGTCGAGTCCAATAGACACACATGAACTCTCATTATCTGAAATAATTAACCTAGGAGAAACACATCAAATCGAGTTTAAAGCAACTTTAAGAACAAATTTACATACAAACGAGAGAGATCCACGAATGGAATATACTGTTTTGCGAACAATAGCGGGTTTCTTAAATACAAATGGTGGAATCCTAACAATAGGTGTCTATGATGATGGTACACCTTTAGGAATTGAAGTGGATGAATTTGAAAATGAAGATAAAATGTCACTCCACTTGGTAAATATAATTAAATCACGCTTGAATACTTTAGTAATGCCATTCGTTCATATTCATTTTGATAATTATGAAAAAACCCGAGTAATGGTCGTTGAATGTTCAAGAGCACATAAGCCAGTTTTCTTGAAGGACGAAAAGGAACAACGATTCTTTATTCGTACGGGTCCTTCAACAACAGAGCTTAAAGCTGACGAGATTATGGATTATACAAAAATTAGGTTTGTATAATATTGAGGATATTAAGAGAAAAGAACATATTATTTTCACTCTCGTAATTGAATAAAAGCATTTGCGACCCCCCTTGCGCCCCATTCAACGGCAGATCTGTCCACAGCGTAGTACAGTGTCCATTGCGTCCACACGTTACACGGAACGAAGAAAAAACTGTCCATTGTGTCCACTGGTAACCATCCCCTAAAATAATACCAACCCGAAGTGGAATTTTCTGGCAAAATAAAACAGGAGATTCCAGATGAAAAGAAAACACTATTCCGAACAAC
>LDZT01005257.1_pt1 | contig 46366 bp, 45 predicted proteins | sample 615521 | NCBI WGS metagenome assembly LDZT01 (sample SAMN03408292, study PRJNA278302) | terrestrial metagenome | isolation source: oil reservoir sample SB1 | place: USA: Alaska, North Slope, Schrader Bluff formation | collected 2011-09 | reverse complement strand
AGCCTGCATTTACCGAAACCATGGTTCCGATAACAGTTACAAGGTTATTAAATCCTTTTGCCTTAACTTTAATAACGCAGAAACCATTATCTTCGTTTATAAATGTTATTCGTTCAACTATACAGCGTAAAAAATCCATTAAATTACCCTTGTATAACAACATTCTCTTTCGGTTTTATTCTAATACATCATAAATAAAAGTCAAAAATAATGTTTAGAACGGCTTCTCTCCTGGCAGCCAGTTCATGTAGTGCATTTATGTTTGTTTATGCTGTTGAAAAGATATCAGACTGCACATGGTGAATATTCCAGGGATAATATAACATAACATAAGACAGTAAATACAATTGACAAGCGCTAATTGAGCAATATATCATTATAAGTAATAAGTCGAAAGGAGGTTTATAGTGGTCTTTATCTCAGATGAAACAATCAACAAGTTTATCAAGGAGGACGTGCCGTACATAGACTTGACCACTATGCTTCTTGGCATTGGCAAGAAGCAGGGCAGGATTATGTTTTCTACGAGAGAGGATGGAGTTTTAGCCGGTTCGGAAGAAGTTTTACGGATATTTCAGAAGCTGGATATAAAGGCTGTCCAGTCTTTGGAAAGCGGAGCCGTCATGAAAAAAGGGGAGATCATTATTGTGGGTGAAGGAAAGGCTGAAAACCTGCACATGGCCTGGAAGGTTTGCCAGAACATTCTGGAGTACTGCTGCGGCATCGCGACCAGGACAAGGCAATTGCTGAACAATGCCAGGGAAGTCAATCCATTTATAGAAGTGGCGCCTACCAGAAAAATATTTCCGGGCACCAAGGAACTCTCCCTTAAGTCCATCCTGGCTGGTGGGGCATATCCTCACAGGCTGGGCCTTTCCGAAACAATTCTTATCTTCAGGCAGCATTGGAACTTTATGGGAAGCTACGAAGAGCTTTTGGAAAAGATAGCCGAGATTAAAAAAACAGCCTGTGAAAAAAAGATAATTGTTGAGGCTGAGAGTTTTGATGAAGCCATGAGGGCAGCGGCCGCCGGGGCCGACGGAATCCAGTTCGACAAAGCCAGCCCCGGGGATCTCAAGGGATGGGTTGAGAAAATCAGGGCGGCGCATCCGGGAGTCATCGTCATTGCCGCCGGGGGCATTAACCAGAACAATGCCCGTGAATATGCCGGGACAGGCATTGACGCCATTGTCACTACCGCTGTCTATTTTGGCAAACCGGCGGATATTAAGGTGGTTATCGATAAAATCGATTGAGTATTTGATTCAGAGGAGAAATCAATATGAGAAGTAAAATAAAAATCTTTGCTATGCTGCTGTTACTTATTTTTGTAACAGCGCTTGCGGGCTGCAGTGCAAATAAAGAAACCCCCAAGGAGGAATCCACCAAGGCAGTATCCTTATATGCATATGTGGGCGCGAACTTGAAAGATCCGGTTACAGAGCTAGCCCAGAAATTTGAGCAAAAAACGGGCGTCAAAGTGGAAATGAACTTTAACAACTCTGGTGCGCTGCTTAACCAGTTGGAAACAACTAAAAAAGGCGATATCTATCTGCCGGGGAACATGTCTTTTGTAGATAAAGCCAAGCAGGCCGGGCATATTGAAAATACGGCCGGGCCGGTGGCCTACGTCACCCCGGTAATCATTACTCCCAAGGACAACCCGGCTAAAATAACCAAGGTCGAGGATCTGGCCAAAGATGGAGTTAAGCTGGTGATCCCGGATAAGGAAGCTACCGCTATCGGTAAGACTGCTTTTAAAATCTTTAAAAATGCGGGCATCGACGCAAAAGTGGAAAAGAACATCCTGGCCAGCATGGAAACTCCGGCCAAAGTCGTAACAGCCATCACGATGGGCCAGGGAAACGCCGGTATTGTAGAGATAAGCAACACTGTAAAGTCAAAGGATAAAATTGAAGTGGTGGAAATCGATCCGAAGATCAATATGGTCGAAGAGATTCCTGTAGCCACCTTGAAATATTCCGCCAATAAGGATCAGGCTGACGCTTTCATGAAATTTGCCACAGAAGAGGGACCGGCGGTATTCGCAAAATATGGCTTTAGAACAAAACAATAGAACAACATTCAGGAATAACAGCCGGAGCCTTCTGATCGGTTGTTTCTGGCTGTTATTCATTTTCCTGGTCCTGTTTATACTGCTTCTGATCGGAGGGCTGATGAACTACGCCAACTGGGAGACGGTTAAAACAGTTCTGCGGCAGGAAGAGTTTCATTTTGCGCTGTTTTTTACACTGTGGACTTCCGTGCTGGCTACAGGGCTGGCCGCACTGTTTGCCCTGCCGGCGGCATATATACTTTCACGATACAAAATTCCCGGCAAAGCCTTTGTAGACACCCTGCTGGATATTCCAATCGTCCTTCCCCCGTTAGTCAGCGGGATAGCCCTGCTGATTCTTTTTGGGCCGGTACTAGGGGGTTTTTTAACTGCGCTGGGTCTGGATATAGTTTTTTCTTCCTCCGGTGTTGTAATAGCCCAGTGGTTTATCGCTACTCCCTACGCAGTGAGGATTATGAAGCAGGCCTTTGACGGCATTGACCCCCGCATGGAAAATATCGCCCGTACTTTGGGTTACACGCCGGGAAATGTTTTTGGAAAAGTGACTCTGCCGTTAGCCAGAAACGGGATTATTAACGGCCTGATTATGACGTGGACCAGGACCATTGGTGAATTTGGCGCTACGGCAATGCTTGCCGGTATCACCCGGATGAAAACTGAAACCCTCTCGGTAGCTATATTTTTGAACATGTCCATGGGGGATTTAAAGTTCGCCATTTCAACAGCCATTGTCATGCTGCTGATGGCGCTGGTTTCCCTGATTACTTTGAAGTTTTTTCTAAAACAGGAGGTGATAAGATTTTGAAACCTGCTCTTTTTACCGTGCAGGATCTCCATGTCAGGGAAGGAAATTTTCAACTGTGTGATATTGGTTTTACATTGGAGGAGAGTCAATATCTTGTTATCCTGGGACCCACGGGCTGCGGAAAATCTATGCTGCTGGAAACACTGGCCGGGTTGCGGTATCCAAAGGGAGGAAAAATGTTTCTCCGGGGCAGGGAAATAACCTCACTGGCTCCCGAATCCAGAAAATTTGGTTTTGCCTACCAGGACAGTCTGCTCTTTCCTTTTCTCAATGTTAAAGATAATATTCTTTTTGCTGTCAGGTCCCATAAAAACAGACTGGAATCAAGCATAATGAAAAGAATGGACGAGTTGACCGAAGCCATGAGAATAACCCATTTGCTGGACAGGTACCCCCAATTTTTAAGCGGGGGTGAGAAACAACGGGTTTCTCTTGCCCGTGCCCTTCTGTCCAAACCGCCGCTGCTTTTACTTGATGAACCGCTTTCTTCACTGGACCCGCAGACCCGCAGTTCTATTAAAGAGTTATTGCGGACTATTCATGACAACGAAGAATTGGGAATTATTCATGTTACCCACGATTTTAATGAGGCGCTGCAGCTTGGAACACATCTTTTGGTTATGGATCAGGGCAGAATTCTGCAGCAGGGGAAAGTAGAAGACGTATTTTTCCAGCCCTCAACAAAATATTTGGCTGATTTCTTTATGGGAGAAAACATTTTGCAGGGTAGAATCGAATGGAAGGAAGGTCAGGCCTGGTTCAGGCAGGCCGGCAGCCCTGTAGAATTTGGTCCTTTGAAGAGAAAGAAGATTCCGGAAAAGTACCCGGATGAGGTTGCCCTGTTGATTCACGCCTGGGATTTAAGCTTAAGCAGGGCGAATGGTTATGAAGAAAGCAAAGCCAACAACTGGTACGGACACATTGAACGGGTCGTTAATTTCAGCACCCACCTCGAGGTCGTTTGTTCAGGAAATGGAAAATATAAAGCCATTCTTTCAAACAACGAATGGAAAGAGCTTAACCTGCAAAGCGGTTCACGGGTTAGAATCAGTGTAGACGTTGATGATCTTCATATATTACAGCCCTAAAGGTCCTTTCCTGTCTCTACCCGGCATTCTTGTTCCTCCTCACTGTCTAACAAGTTCTTGCAGCAGAATCCCTGACAGCGTCTGAATTGATGAACCGGTTCGTTGCAGGTAACTTTTTGCACGCCTGCAAAGACTCTGTATTTTTCCATGCTTCCGCATTTGGGGCAGGAAATTTCGTAGCCGCGTTTACCGTTTTCAGAGAAGGTTCCTTCATCCCACGTATGCCTGCATTTAACGCATTCAAAAGAACGGCGTTTTTCTACATAGTTCCCTCCTCTGATCATGATCGTCCTGCCTTCTACCAGCGCTAAAGCTATTTTGTTTCTGGCGGCTTGCAGAAGGCGCTGAAAAGTTGGGCGGCTCAATCCCATTTGGCCGGCGCACTCGGACTGGTCGAAACCACACATATCTTTAAGCCTGATGGCCTCAAGTTCTTCTATCCCAAGTACCAGCGGGTTTGGGTTTGGTTGGCCTTCAGCAATAAATTTTTGACAGCAGGGGAGGTTATCTACCAATCCTATACATCTTTTCCTTACCATCACGATACCACCTAATGAACATATGCTCATTTAATTATTTATTAATATATCTCAAAGCGCAACTTGAAGTTAGAAATTAATTGAATCTATAAATCCAGCAGTTCTCCTTATAGGTTATTGACGGATAATTCTATGTTTCTAAAGCTGCCTCTATATTCTATGCTTGAATAGTATAAACCGCGCACGAGTGGAGGATAATCTTTAACGAATGAAGGCTTAAAACCGCACTTGAGGCATTGAACTTCCTTTGTTGATGAATTTTTATCCTTAAAGCCGGCGTCGCTTCAGCGGCGTGGACGTTTACTCCCGTAAAGTCGCCATAAGTCTTTTAGGATTTAAAAGCAGATCAAGTCCGTCGTTGATATCCTTCACTATTACGTCAGCTTCCCGGAGAGCCTTTGCTGAAGCTCCTTCCGGTCCGATGACAACAATACCCAGGGCGGCAGCCTTCAGCATCAGGGTATCGTTGACGCCGTTGCCCACGGCTGCTACGTTTTCTGCCGCCAGTGATTCTATAATTTCCAGCTTTTCAGGAGCGCCGGCCTCGGCTGTAAGAATGTGGATACTGCTCTTAATGCCTTTGCAGTATTCCCGGCAGGAACCGAAAGTATCGGCTGTTACAATATGAACTTCCATTTGTTCCGCTAACTTGTTCAGCCTTTCCTTTACTCCGTCAATCAACACACCATCACGTGCTATCGTTCCGTTAAAATCGAGCACGATATGATTTAAACTGACAGATCCTTTCCCCGGAATATTAAAAGTAACCACTTTCCCTCCAACGCTTTCTATATTAAATTGAGAACTGCGTCCTTCAAGGCGCAAAACGTTTTCAACTTATTATATACCAATTATGCGCCGGCAGCATTTCCCTAACTGTAGAAACCGTACATTTAAGAGGTCTAAATTTTCTTATCAGGCCTTCGCAAGGCCTTGCTTTTGTTTAAAAGCTATAAAATATCTTTATTTATTGATGCATCAGCCATAACAAAATTAAATTATAAATATAACGAAGCCTCATATATAATTATTTTATCAGTGTTGGGAATTCAACCGGCCCGGGTTGATTGTCTTTTATACAAGGGGGATAAATATTGCGCAGGATTTATTTTGATCACAGCGCCACCACGCCTGTTCACGCACAGGTGGCTGAGGAGATGAACCGGTTTATAACAGGTCAAAATTTTGGGAACCCGACCAGCCAGCATTACTATGGGACTATCGCCCGTAAAGCCGTTGAAGAGGCAAGGGAAAAGGTCGCTGCAGCCATGTCCGCCAATCCCGGGGAGATTGTCTTTACAAGCGGAGGAACCGAATCCGATAACATGGCCATACATGGAATCGCCTGTACAAACCGGGTAAGGGGAAACCATATAATAACCTGTGCAGTTGAGCACCACGCAGTTCTTAACACTGTTAAAGCTTTGGGAAAGCAGGGTTTCGACATTACGATCCTGCCTGTGGATCAATATGGCCAGGTTAATGTTGATGAACTTGCTGACGCAGTTACAGATAAAACGATCCTGATTAGTATTATGCATGCGAACAATGAAGTTGGAACTGTCATGCCAATAAAAGAAATAGGAAATTTGGCCAGACAGCGGGGAATTATCTTTCATACGGACGCAGTACAGAGTTTCTGTAAAATTCCCTTTACAGTTGATGATCTTGGCGTCGGCCTGCTTTCGGTTTCGGGGCACAAAATATATGGTCCCAAGGGTATAGGAGCCCTGTACATACGAAGGGGCACACGTATTAAACAGACTTTATTCCATGGCGGAGCCCAGGAAAAATTGCGCAGGGCGGGTACGGAAAATGTACCTGGTATCGTTGGTTTGGGCAAAGCCGCCGAACTGGCTTTTAACGGGATGGAGCAGGAAAGCAAGCGATTAACAGCGCTTCGCGATCGGTTGATCAGCGGCGTCCTTAGCCGGTTCAAGGAGGTAAGACTGACCGGTCATCCCACTTCCCGTCTGCCCAACCATGCCAGTTTTTGTTTTGAATTCGTTGAAGGAGAATCAATGCTCTTCAATCTAGATATGAAGGGTATAGCTGCGTCAAGCGGTTCGGCTTGCACATCGGGCTCTTTGGAGCCCTCACACGTTTTGCTGGCAATGGGCATTCCGCCGCAGGCTGCTTATGGATCCTTACGCCTTACACTTGGCAGAGATAATAAAGAGGAGGATGTGGAGTATTTCCTGGAAGTTATAGATTCCGCGATAAAGACCGGGTAAAATGGATAGACAGTGATAATATATAATTTTATTTGATTTTACTACAAATTGAAGGTGATTAATTTGCGACCCGCTACAATGAAGATTTTCGAAAGTTTCCGCGATTTGAGCATAATGAATCTTGAAAACGCAAAAAAAAATAAAATAAAAATCGTTGGCTTGTACTGCGCATTTGCGCCTCAGGAACTTGTTCTCGCCGCCGGGGCTATTCCGGTAAGCCTTTGCGGGACAAAGAACGAGCCCATCGCGGAAGCTGAAAAGGTATTGCCCCGCAACCTTTGTCCGCTGATTAAATCAAGTTTCGGTTTTGCCATCACGGATACATGTCCTTTCTTCCGGATGTCAGATTATGTAATTGCGGAAACCACCTGTGACGGCAAGAAAAAGATGTTTGAGTTTTTACGCCGCTATAGACCGATGCACGTAATGCAGTTGCCTCAAAACTCAGAAGGAACCAGGGCATTTGATTGGTGGCTGGCTGAGCTTCAGGTCTTAAGAAATGAACTGGAGAAGAACCTGGCTGTTGAGATTAGTGAAGATTCCCTCAGGCAGGCTATTAAACTTGCCAACAGGGAACGGCGGACCATGAAGCGTCTCCACGAAATGAACAAGATCGATCCGGCGCCCCTGTCCGGCCTCGATCTGATGACAGCCCTTTGGGTCAAGGACTTTAATGCGGACAAGGAAGATGGTATCGAACTGGTTAACGGTTTGATTGAAGAGGTTGCCGAAATTGCCGGCAGCGGGACTTCGCCATTTCCGAGAGGTACGCCGCGCATTCTTTTAACCGGCTGCCCTGTAGGCCTCGGGTCTGAAAAAGTTGTTATGCTGATTGAAAAATGCGGTGGGAGCGTTGTTTGTCTGGAAAACTGCGGTGGGATTAAAACGCTGGAATACCTAGTTGAAGAGAACGATCAAAAGGATCCTCTGGAAGCGCTTGCCGAGAGGTATCTGAGTATACCCTGTTCCTGCATGTCGCCAAACAGCGGCCGGTTTGAGCTTCTTGACCGGTTGATTACCGAGTACAGGATTGACGGTGTTGTTGACTTGACCTGGCAGGCCTGTCATACATACAACATCGAAGCTGAAATGATTCGGGATTTTGTAAAAAAGGATTTTGACCTGCCCTTTTTACACCTGGAGACCGACTATTCCTCTTCGGACCTGCAGCAGCTTCAAACCAGGATCAGCGCGTTTATCGAGGTTGCGGGCAGGAAAAAACAACAATGATTACTGTTGGCCTGGATTTGGGTTCTGTTACGACAAAAGCCGTTCTCGTTGAGGGATCCTCCTGGACAAGCTTGATCAGGCCGACGGGTTACAGCCCGCGTCAGGCTGGAAAACAGGCTTTCGAGGAACTCCTCGGAAACGCCGGCCTTAAGCGCGGGGATATCGGCTTTATTGTAGGAACAGGATATGGAAGAATATCTGTTCCCTTTATTGATAAAGCTGTTACGGAAATTACCTGTCATGCAAAAGGGGCTCACTTTTTAGTGAAAGAAGTTGATATGGTAATCGATATAGGCGGTCAGGACAGCAAGGTGATCGCCATCGACCGTTTCGGGAATGTCACTGACTTCGCGATGAACGACAGGTGCGCTGCCGGGACGGGTAAATTTTTGGAGGTAATTGCCGCCGCCCTTGGACTGGACGTTAGTGAATTGGCCATGCTGTCCAAAGATGCCGACCCCGTCCAGACAAGTAATATGTGTACTGTGTTCGTCGAGTCGGAAGTGATCAGCCTGCTGGCGGAGGGGGTGAAAAGAGAGAGAATAATAGCCGGCATCCATCAGTCTGTGGCGGCCAGGGTGGCTGCTATGGCCGAAAGGCTGGGTAAGGGCGCCCATATTGTATTTACCGGCGGAGTGGCAAAAAATGAGGGTGTGAGGGAGTTCTTGTGTAAAGAACTCGGGAGAGATTTGCATGTTGTGCCGGAGTCGCAGATTGCAGGCGCCCTGGGAGCGGCCCTTCTTGCCCGGGAAGAAGTCAGACTAAAATCGCTGTAAATATAGAGCGACGGTGCTTAATCGCTTCATAGCGGCCACGATAGTGCGGGAAATCTTTATTCTTGATAGCTGAGTTGGCGCACTGAACGAGTAAAGGCTTCCGGAATAAGAGGAAGACAAATGCACGGCAGTTGCTTCTATCTGAGCGATACAGCGTTTAATAACATCCATATGGCTTAAGCATAGAGTGATTTTACCGGCCTGAACATCGCTGATGGCGCCGTCAATAGCTAAAGCAATAACGTCTTGATTCTTAAGCATTGAGCCGTGTAAAAGCGGCCGAAAATCAAAGTCCTGATCATCAGGATGTTTCAACAAATGCGAAAGAATAGCCAAGGAGCTTTTGCCAAAGGTATCGGACACCACATTAGAAAGCATGATATTGGAAACCGTCAGGGAGTTTTGCACTCGGTTCTTTTCACTGGACGCAAAGGAAACCAATTTGGAACGGCAGCGCAGCAAGTCACGAATTTCACGAATATCTGCTGGAGGAATGAAGCTACCGGGAACCAGTCCATGTTTGTGGAGGTCTGCAATCCAGATGGAATCCTTCTTGTCGGTCTTCATACCTCGGATTGCCCTGACATACTTGGGATGCGCCAAGGTAATCCGGCAGGAAGGTCCCAGGATATTGTAAACAGGAACCCAGTATTTGCCAGTAAATTCCATACAGACATGCACACATTGATGATTTGAAAGCCACAGCGCTTAGGCTTTTAAATCTTTGGTAAAGGTGGAAAAGCGTTTGGTTTGGTAGGTTGTGATGTTTTCGTGATTAGTAGCTGCGACGGTAGCAACGACGAAGGTTTTGTGAACGTCGATGCCGCAGCAGATAGGATACACAATTTTGAGCATAAACACTCCCTCTCGCAGATGGTATAGTGGTCGCACAAGCATTGACTGCTTATCCTCTACAAACAAAGAATTGCTTATACAAAGATAAATCTACGTGGTCTATGCCACACTTATTTGTGCTTGACCGGGCAGAGCGGCACATATAAAAATGCGGTCTTCCCAAAGAAAGGAATGTTGGGTGACGCACTCACCTCCACGTGCTCTGTAGTATAATTGCACGACCAATTAAAGAATAGCGCGCAAGCAATCATTTTTATAGCGTTTTGTGACTTGAGCGCAGCGAAAGGAATGTTTATAAAAATGGCAAAAGTACAGGTTGAGTTCATCAACACTTGCCCTTCATGCGACGAATATGCGCGGATGATCGAAAGTGTTGCCGGTAAGTTCGTCGAAGAGGTTGCCGTGAAGATATATTACACCGGCAAAGACATGGACTACATCCGGAAATACGGAATGGTGACAAAGGGAACAATGATTGTTAACGGCAAAAAGAAGATCGATAATATTACCAGGTCAATTGTTGAAAAAGCTATCGCAGAAGAGTTGGGGCGATAAAGAATTGATATTGGGGCTTATTAAAAATGTGCTTTTTAACGCTTTTGAAATTTTAAATGGGGCTTCCCTCTGGCTTGTAATCAGCTTTATTCTTGCAGGCTTGCTGCATAACCTGTTAAGCGCGGGAAGACTCATGGACATGCTTGGGAATACAAAGATCTCTTCACTAATTAAGGCAACGGTATCAGGAATGCTCCTGCCTATTTGCAGCTGCGGAGTAATCCCGCTTGGTTTGGGCCTTTATTACTCAGGGGCCTGCCTCGGGCCGACTTTGGCGTTTATGACGGCTACGCCTATAATAAATCCTGCCGCTGTTCTTCTGGCCTATGGTTTTTTGGGACCCCGGATTGCCACTGTATATCTTATTTGTGGTTTCATGATCCCTCTAATCATCGGGGTGGCGGGAAATAAATTCGCCGGTCCGGAATTAAAAGCTCCGGGTATCGACGATGCTGTTGAGATGGTCAAGCTGGAAGATTCGCAGCGGTCCGGCCTAGCTGAGAAGCTGTGGTCCGGTTTGCAGTGGGGATTTATCGATCTCGGCCTGACAGTAAGCAAGTACGTCTGTTTTGGCATTCTTCTTGCTGGCCTGATAATTTCGTTTGTACCGGTTGCTTTTATCCAAAAGTATTTGGGAAACCCCGGCATGCTGTCAATAGCCACTATTGCTGTTCTCGGGGCAGTAATGTATGTCTGCGCAGTGGGCCATATTCCCTTTATTGCAGCGCTTGTGGCCAGCGGCGCCGCTCCAGGGCTGGCAATCACGTTTTTAATAACCGGCGTTGCTACCAATCTTCCTGAATTAATCAGTATTTACAAGTTAATTGGGAAAAGAGCCGCAGTAATTTATTTCTCGGTTCTGGTTGGTTTCTCTTTTTTAGCGGGTTACCTTACGAATATGCTCTTGATGCCGGATTTTATACCCTTTTTGGATTTTAAAAAAACTCATGGGGTAGTGGAAATGGCCGATGGGCTTACTTTTTCCGCTCCTAAACCTGTGAAATATCTATGCACAGTTTGTGTTCTGGCGATGGGGCTTTATGCCTTCTATCCATCCGTAAAGTTGTTTTTTAAAAGATGTAAGGCCGGGTTTGCCCAATGACCGGTGGTAAAAAATATGTTTTATTTTGTGCTTTGTTCTTTCTTTTCGGACTAACGTCAGGCTACCAAACAAAGTCTTCCCTACAGGATAATGCCGGAACTGTTATTCAGGCGGAAAACGTTCCGGCGGCTGAATATTTTTTAAAAACCTTCCCGGACAAAAAAATCATAACCCTTTCCGGCAGTGACCTGAATAATGACGGAAAAAAAGATCTGGTTGTGATTTACAAAGAAAACAGTAAAAAAAACAGGATGCTTGTTGTTTTGAATTTGCCTGGAAAATACCAGTGTACGAACTCATTCCCGGCCCCGGTTTCCAATCAGTTAATTACATTCAGGGATATCGACCGCAAGCCACCGGTTGAGTTCGTAGTCCAGGGGATGAAAGACGCCAAGGTCGGCTATGCCGTATATAGGGTTGAAGGGGCATTGCTTGAGGATCTTTTTGGACGGGGAATGAATTATTGTTGCTAGAAATTTGAACGAGGAGAGTAAAATATGAAAAAGCGAGGATGTGTTGTTTTAATTTTTGTGTGTATTCTGGCTCTTATGGCGGGATGCGCAAGCAAGAAAACAGAGCAGAAAGAAGCGACCGTACAGGACAAAGACAAAGACTATGTTGTCCAGCTTGGTTATTATAACTGTGACCATATGACTGCCGCATGCATAGCCAAGGACGCGGGCATTTTTAAACAGCTTGGGTTAAACGTAAACGTAACCGGCAACGGTCACGTCCCGGAAGCTATGGCTGCCGGTAAGATGGATGTGGGTTATATCGGCACTGAAGGTCTGATGAGGGCGTACTTGAAAGGATCTCCCATTTTTGTGGCGGCTAACAACCATCTGGGGGGGTCATATTACCTTGTTGCCGCAAACGAAATCAAGGATGCCGACGGCCTGATAGGTAAAAAAGTGGCCCTGGGGTCGGATCCGGAAAAGAACAATTCGTCTTGGATTAGGATTGCCAACGACGCCGGTATACCTGCAGCCGGATCAAAATACGAAGTCTATGATATGGAATTGAAAGACAGATTTTTAAGCCTGAAATCCGGGAAAATTGCCGGTTATCTCACCTGTGACCCATGGGGTTCGATGGCTGAATACGATAAGTGCGGCCATATTGTCCAGGCGCTGGGAAAATTGCCGGACGGGGACTGGGGCTCCTGCTGTGTATTTTCAATGAACAAGAATTTTGCCGAAAATCACCCCGAACTGGCCCAAAAAATGATCCTGGCCCATGCAAAGGCGCTGGAGTATATTTATACCAATCCTGTCAGCGCAGCGAAGATTTTCGCAGCCAACTACTTTGTGCCCGAAGAAGTAGCAATGATGACCGTTTACAAAAAGACTGTCGGCGAGGGAAGGACTCTTACGTGGAAAGTCGATCCCAAAAATTTTGCTGACGAGATAAATTATGATTTGGGAGTTAAAACTCTGGACAAAGCCCCGAAAGTTGAAGAGTTTATTCAAACAAAGCTTTTAGATGAGTGTGGTGTGGACGATTTTGACCAGTTTATCAAGGAAAAAGTCGACCCTGTTTTCCCGCTTGGGATGACCTATGAGCAGTGGAAACAAAAAGCTGTCGATCTGGCAGGGAAGGCAGCGTAAAAAATTAGTCAAAAAAATATTTTCTGCCATGCTTGCAGCGGTTTTGCTCTGCACGGCAGGCTGCTCTTTTCCCGGGAGCAAGGGAACGGGAGAAATGAGGATAGGTTGCCCTGACGGCGCCGGGGGGATGTTGATTCACTACCTGGTTGATCAAAAAGGGTTAAGTGACTGTAAAACCATAAACACGTATGAAGTATACGAGATTAAGGATTGCTGTTCCGGCGCATTTCAGATGACCCTGGGCAGTGAGCGGCTTGACATTGCGGTAATGTGTCCTGATGCAGCCGATATCTTTTTAAAAAAAGATCATAAATATGAGATGATCGGTCCGTGCCTGGTAAATTCAGACATTGTAGTTTCAAAATCCTCTGCCGGAATAAGGAAAATCGGTTATGCGCAGGGAAGATCTTATCAGGAGAAACTTGTTAAGGAAATTTATGGAGAAAACTGTATAGCGGCGCCAATGCTTCCCGGAGCAATTCCATATGCATACGAAAAAGGAGTGGTTGACGCTATCGTGGCAGACGCAATTGATGCGATGTTTCTTAAGGGAGACAAGCGGACGCTGTCCTCCCGGGATGAAGGTGTAGTTACATATACACTAATGGTCCGGAAAAGTTTTAAAAAAGATCCCCGTTACAAGGAATTTGCCAGATTGTATCAAGAGGCGGTTCAGGAACTGAACCGTCCTGAAATAATCCGGAAGGAAATCAGTAGGTATAAAAAAATCCCTGTTTCGGGTGGAAAGGCGGATGAATGGATCAGGTGGGGGGTAAAGTTTCTTTAGAAGAAAAGACAAAGTGGCTGATATTAAATAAGGCGCTGTACAGGCTAATTATAATAGCTGCGATTTATCTTATCTGGCAGCTGGCCGCTGACCACTACCACAGCGACATTTTGCTGCCCGCCCCCTGGAAAACGGCCCTGGCTTTATTTTCAGCCGTTCATGATCCGGAAGTGATTAAAAATCTAATCATAACATTAAGAAGAGTTTTGACGGGTTTTGGGTTTGCTCTTATTGCAGGGATACCCATAGGACTTTTAATGGGCTATTCCAGGACTGCGATGCAGCTTTTAGATCCATTTATTGGTTCAATAAGGCAGGTTCCAATAATGGCCTGGGTCCCGCTGACTATTGTCTGGTTTGGCCTGGGCGATGGTCCGACAGTATTCCTGATTGCTTTTTCGGGTGTTTTTCCCATCATTTTGAATACAATCGCCGGGGTGCGGAATATCTCCAGGGATTATTACAATGCTGCTCACAGTATGGGTGCCGGTCCGTTGACTATTTTTACCAATGTTATTGTGCCGTGTTCTCTGCCTGATATTCTGACCGGCGGCAGGATTGCCGTCGGTTTGGGGTGGATGTCTGTAATATGAGCGGAATTTATAGCAACGAGTGCCGGTTTCGGCTACTCTATGGTAGAAGCTCAGACAAGAATGCAAACAGATATTTTAATGGCGTTAATGATTATGGCGGCTCTCGTGGGGTATGGTATAGATAGGCTGATCCTGGCTTTAGAGAGGGCAATAACTAAATGGAGGTTTGTCCATTAGTGGAGCTTAAGGTCGAGAAGATCAGCAAAGTGTTCCATAACAACAGGAATAGCAACACAGTCCTGAAAGAAGTCAGTTTCACTGTGCGGGAGAGTCAGTTTGTCACCCTTTTGGGCCCGTCCGGGTGCGGGAAAACAACCCTTTTAACTATCATAGCCGGTTTCCAGAAAGCTTCCGGAGGAAGGATTCTGTTAAATGGACAGGTTGTGCAAAAATCCGGGCCGGACAGGGGTTTTGTCTTTCAGGATTACGCTTTGTTTCCCTGGATGACTGTCAGGGAAAATATACTGTTTCCTATGAAACAAAAAGGATTTCCCAAAAAAGAGCGTGAGGAGCGTTTGAAGGAGCTTCTGGTTATGGCGCAGCTTGAAGGTGTAGAACGGCTGTATCCCAGCCAGCTTTCCGGCGGTATGAAGCAGCGGACGGCTTTTGTCAGGGCGTTGGCCGGCAGGCCGGAGGTGCTGTTGATGGATGAACCGCTTGGAGCGGTTGATTTTCAAATGAGAAAAGCGCTTCAGGAGGAACTGGAAGCCCTGTGGAGCAAGAATAAGACAACCGTATTGATGGTAACTCACGATGTTGATGAGGCTGTCTACCTCAGCGATCGTGTAATAGTTCTTTCCGCCTGCGAGGGGAGGATCGTAAAGGATCTGGCTATTGCGATGGACAGGCCCCGGGACAGGCAGTTGAAAGAGTATCTTTACAACAAAGGACTTTTAGAGGATTTTCTTAAAAGAAATTGAATAGGAGGTTATAATAATGAAAGTTGCTTATGTTTTCACTTCAACGAACTCTCAAAAAATATTGGACAAAATGATTATACCCCAGCTTGAGAATCAAAGGCATGGAGCGGATGTAGTGGGTATGTTTTTCTTTATGGATAATACCTTCTTTCTCGTACAGGGAACTGAAATGGGAGAAAGGCTTCAGGGACTGCACGAAGCCACCGGAATGCTTTTAATGGCCTGTGATCAATGCGCCATAGAAAGGCATATCGACGATAGGCTTATACCAGGAGCCATGATTGGCTGTTTCCCCAACCTGTATGCCGCCCTGAGTCAGGTTGAGCTGGACCAGGTAATCACACTTTAAATTTCTGAAAAAGGGCTGCGAAGCAGGTTTGGCATGGTTTTAAGAGCTTAAGCCGCTTACCTTTTTCTCCAGGCTCATGTTATTTTAAATAGAAATACCGAAAAATCATACGAGGAGGAAGGCAGATGAATAAAAATTTGGATTGCCGCGGGTTAGCGTGTCCCCAGCCGGTAATAAACACTAAAAAGGCGCTGGAAGAAATAGAACAGGGGGCTGTTCTCACCGTCATTGTTGATAATAAGACTGCGAGAGAAAATGTTACCGCTTTTGCCGAAAATTCAGGTTATAGTGTGGACGTAAAGGAATCCAGCGGTGATTTCGTATTGGAGATAACTGCACAAAACAAATACGGGGACTTGCAGTGCAGTACTGAATGTGATCAAAAGGTTGAAAGCGTTTATCAAAAAGGCCAGGCCTGCCTGATTAATACAAGCCCGGTTTACCTGATCACCACAAACTCATTTGGTCAGGGTTCCCCGGATTTAGGCGAGGTTCTATTGAAGAGTTTCTTTACTGCTTTAATTGAACAGCCGTGCCCGGAATCTTTAATTTTTATAAACTCCGGAGTTTACCTAACAACCGAAGGTTCGCCGGTAATCGAACAAATAAATTCCCTGGTCCAAAAGGGCGCACAGATCCTTTCCTGTGGCACATGCCTGAATTATTACAAGCTTACGGAAAAGCTGCTCGTTGGAAAGGTCAGCAACATGTTAGAAATAATCGAAGAGCTTACAAAGTCCAGTAAGGTTATTAATATAGCCTGACATAATTTAAAGAAGTGAGATAATAAAAAAGGCAAAACAACAGCTGTATTAATCAGCTATGTTTTTTTCTGCAGGGCTACAAAACAATCCCTTGTCACCCTTGCTTTAACAAGCGCCGTTAAATGCTGGATTAGAACTTGTGCTGTCATGAAAAACATTGTAGAGTAGAGGAAAGAACCTTTGGAGGTAATCACATGGCAGGAAAAGTTTTGGCTAAAGATATAATGACCAAAGAAGTCATTACAGTTAATGCAGATGATACTATAGAAAAAGTGGCCCAACTGATGTTGAATCACCACGTCAGCGGTATGCCCGTGGTAGACGGGGAAGGAAAATTAGTAGGTATCATCAGCGAGGGCGACCTGTTAATTCAGGACAAAGAAATAAAAGCGCCGGCGATGACTGTTTTTCTTGGCGGTATTATTTACTTGGAAAATCCCAGCCGTTTCAATAAAGAATTAAAACGCATTATTGCCCTGAAGGTTAGCGAGTTAATGTCCCAAAAGGTATATTCTGTCGGGCCGGAAGACCCGATTGAGAAAGTAATCAAAATTATGTCGGAAAAAGAAGTCAACCGTGTCCCGGTATTGGATGATAATAAAAGAGTGCTGGGAATAATCAGCCGCCAGAATATTATCAAGGCCACACATTCTTAGTAAGTATACCTCTTTGAAAAACAGAAATGTCTTTAAGGCAGCTGCCCTGCAGAATTTTGCAGGGTTTTTGACATTTTATGTTTTTTTTAAATAAAGGAAGTTAGCCCGGCAGTGATGAATATTTACTGTAAAAAAGAATTGGGTATAGATTATGAACAGCGAAGCCATTTTTGGCTACAGGTGCCCTGTATGCAATACTATTTCCTCTAAGGAAGCCAATACCTGCACAGAATGCGGCCACTGGCTTTTTGATCCTGATTTCCCCTGCGTGCCAGTATACCGGGACGGGTATCTGGATGAAATAGATCATGTACAGAAAAAGTCAATATCTAAATATTTTATTGCGCTTGTTGCCGCTATCCTTTGTGTTGTTATGTTCGCTTCGTTAATTCCCGTGAGTGACGATTCATCTGTCCTGCCGATTCCTGAAGTCCGGCAGTCGGTAGAACCGCTTTCCTTTAACGAAAAAAGTATAAGCAAGAGCTTTACCTGGAGTTACCAGGGAGTTACATATAGCTGGAATATAGGTATTCCTGAAGATTTGCTTGAGTACAGCAGGAATATAAAAGATATTGTTCAGGAGTACTATAAAAGTGACGGCGCTTCACAAAGAGCCATGTTTATAAGGTCCGACACCGTTCTTAGAAGCCTGATCAGTTCTTTGAGAGCAACATCAAACGGTGATTTATCCCCCTGGGTGACAGAAGAAAAAAACTATAAGTTTGCCGGGTACATGGGAGAGGCGCTGTCAGACATGGCCTCCAAATATGATTATTTTCACAGGGCAGAATTTGTACTGAGTTTTATCGGGGGCGCTATCCCATACAAAGTTGCTGATGTCCAGCTGCCGGTTCAGACTCTTGCTGAAAATGGTGATTGTGACTGTAAGTCTATTCTGCTGGCTGCCATCCTGAAAAGCATGGATTATAAGGTTGCCCTGGTGGAGTTTCCGGATCACTTTGCTGTAGGGGTAGCTTTTGAAGATGATCAGGTTCCTGTTGACCGGGAACCTTTGTATTACGATTATGAGGGAACAAAGTATTATTTTGCCGAGACAACAACAGCGGGATGGCGAATTGGCGACGCCGGCAGTAAAAACAGAAGAAACGCAATTCTGTTTCCCGTTAAGTGACCGTTTTTCTACAGCAGTAATTTCAAGCCCTTCTGTACTGTCTATTACAATCGGGAATACGCGGGATATTTTTTTAATCTTTAAATTGAGGTGAGAAAAAGCTATAATAAAACTATAGGTTATAAAAATATGCTTTTTCAGGTGAAAAATGAATTTAAAACAGTTGGAAGTATTTTTATGGGTTGCCGAGTTAAAGGGTTTTACTAAAGCTGCCAAAAGATTGTACATGAGTCAGCCTGCGGTCAGTTTTCAGATCCAGTCGTTAGAAGAATTACTTGGGGTAAAACTCTTCTGGCGAAATGAAAAAAACGTTATTCTTACTGAAGCCGGGAAACTGCTATTTGAACAGGCAAAGCAAATAGTTGCCCATTCTCATAAAATTAAATCGGTCGTCAATGATCTGAAAGAATTAAAAACCGGTTCTTTTACAATTGGAGCTAGTACAATTCCCGGTGAATATGTGCTGCCGAGATTAATCGGGAACTTTCACCGGCGGTTTCCGGGTATCCAAATCAATGTGCGGATAGCGGGAAGCGCACAGGTTGAAGCGTGGCTTTTAAACCGCGAAATAGATCTGGGTTTGTGCGGCACATTGATTTCAGGCAAGGGAATAGAGTGTCTGCCTTTTTTAACTGATCGCCTGGTTTTGATTGCCCCGCCGGATCATCGCTGGAAAGCCGGCGAAGAGGTAAAGATTAATGATCTAATCAAGGAAAATTTTATATTGAGGGAAAGCGGCTCGGGAACACGGAAAACTTTTGAAGCAAGCCTTGCCAGGAGTGGTATTTTAAAAGAAAAATTAAGCGTTGTTATGGAAATGGGCAGTACCCGGGCTATAATTGGCTCCGTAGAAGCTGGTTTAGGGGTAAGTGTTGTTTCATCTTTGGCCGCCAGGGAACCCCTGCTGCTTGGACTGATCAAGGAAATCACTGTTCATAACCTTGACCTGAACAGAGAGTTATATGCTATTCGCGATCGAAGCTGGATGAATAATTTTGCCGCTGAAGCATTCCATGACTTTATTTTTACCGGGTCCCCGGATAACCAGGGACCCTCTGCAGATAAAATTTTCTACCCCTGTTTTGTGATTTCAATTTTGTCTATTTTAATGTCCGGCGCAGGTTTTCCATTAGCATCTGTTTTAACAGCAGCTATTTGATCGACAACATCCATTCCCTCAAAAACCTGTCCAAAAACAGTATGTTTGTTGTCAAGCCACGGCGTTCCACCGTTTTTCATATAACTGTCAATAAGTTCCTGGTCAAAACCATTCTGGCGCATCCATAACTGGAGGTTATCTTCAACCTTATTTTTTTGTACAATAAAGAATTGGCTTCCATTTGTATTGGGCCCGCTGTTGGCCATGGAAAGCGCTCCTCTGTAGTTGTGCAGATTTTCGCTGAATTCATCTTCAAAAGGTTTCTTCCAGATGCTCTGGCCTCCCGTGCCGTTTCCCAACGGATCACCACCCTGAATCATGAAATCGTTAATTATTCTGTGGAAGATTAAGCCGTTATAATAACCTGAAGATGCCAGTCCGGTGAAATTTTCTACGGCTTTGGGCGCTTCTTTGGGAAAAAATTTAATTTTTATAGCGCCCAACGTAGTTGTAATAATGGCAATAGTATCCCCTTTTTCTGGAGGATCTAGCTGGTACTGGTCCGGTTTTATTTGATTATCACCTGCCTCATTTGATTCTACCGCCTGCTCTTTTGGCTGAGCAACTTCGGGCTTTGACGTTTTGCCGCAACCGGGTAAGATTATCAAAAGAAAAATAAGTGACAAGATAAGGATATACTTTTTCATTTATACCCCCTTAATGATAAGGCAATTATAACGGGCTCGGGAAAGGTGTAAGCTGAGGTTAGCCAGTAAATTTAAACTAAACATTGTAATTTAATAAAAATCTGTAAAACTTAACTGCTCCTTCTTGGTCTTCGTTTCCGGCGTTTAGCTCGGGAACATCCTCATTATCATCCTGGCTAATCCTGTTTAGAATTATCCTGTACATTTCTGAAATGATTGCTGCTGCCTTGATTGGGTTTTTTAATTCATCAACTTTATATTCTTCAAGGTAAGTTATCAGCAGTTCCTTGGCGATTTCCTCGTAATTTATTCTTTTTTTGTCGGACACACCGTACACCCCTTTTAAGTGACATTACCCTTTTCCCATATTATATTGTAAACTAAAATTTGTTTTCTTGCATAATTTTATTTGGACATGTTCATGGCTTTTTTTAACAGCCTTGTGTAAAGGTTGGTGGAAATGTTTGCCGAGATTACCGGCGCAATTGCTAAGGAGGAAAATATTTAATCAAGGGTTTCCATATTGTCAAATTTGATGATCCTGATTAAAGATCGTGAGCTTGTCAGTGTGCAGGGGATAATTACGCTGTAATCACTTTGGGGGCTTACCATCCACTGGTTCATTACCGACTGGCCGGAAAGACTCTCTTTCCAGGACATTTTTTGCAGGATAGCGCCGGAAGGGCCGATTTCGACCAGGCGTAAATTGGCTTTGTCCGCGATCAGAGTGTTTCCATCCGGTAAACGTAAGGCTCCCATGGGGGAAAATATACAGGCCGGTATTTCAGCCGCTGTATTTGCCGTATCCTGCCCGCTCGTGTTATCTGCACTGTAGGGGCATTTGCCTGTAAAAGAACCAAACTGCCAGACGATATCTTTTTTTGGTGTTATTTCAAAAACAGTACCGTTGGTTGTGCCGCAGTCGACAATTAAAGTATTGCCGCTTTCAAGGCGTGTGGCTTGAACGGTGTTGGCAAGGTACCCGCGTGTATCAGGTTTTACAGGTTTTCCCCAGCCGTAAGACCACACAATCTTTTTATCTCTGGTTACTTCAATGATTTTATGGGGAAGGGTAATTAAAATATTGCCGTTTTGCAGCCGTTCAACATATCGAGGAGAACTTGAAAGGGACTGCAGGCTGTACTCCCAGACGGCCGAACCACTGGGCGCCGCTTCAAAAACGCGGGGTGTAAACGGTTTGCCGGGCGCTCCGGATTCAGCAATTAGCATGTTGCCGGAAGGCAGCAGTTTGACGCAGGAAGCCTGAATCCCTTTCACAAGAACGGTTTCCGTCCCGCTGGGGGAGATTTGTACAACCGCCGGTTCCCGGAAACCTACCCGGCAGGCAAGGATGCTGCCGTCAGGAAGCTGCTCCACATAATTGGGATGGTTGTAAGTAATGTCATCCCTGTAATCGAACTCGACGGAAAAACTCGGCGCTTCCTGGGCATTGGCTGGAATGGAGGGCGCCCAGAAAAGGATAAATATAAGTAAAAAGACTATACGTTTTGAAATAGCGGATAAAACTCTAAACATGTTATCACCCTGCATTTGATGTTATAAAAACTCCGGGAGGTTTACTGCGCCATTTGACGTTTGCGCCGAGAGAACTGCTGACGAAGCGGAGGGGAACCATTATTCTGCCGTCTTTTATGCAGGCGGGGACATCAAGGGAATAGACCTTTCCGTCAATCAGAGCGTTTTGTTTTCCAACGGTTAAGACTACCGTTTTATTGTTCTTCGTCGCCGTAACTGTTTTGGAATCCTGATCCCACTTTATTTGCGCCTGCAAAGAATCGAATATTTTTCTCAGGGGCACAAGCACACGTCCGTTTTCAAATAAAGGCGGCACGTCGAAAAAGATCCTCTGGTTGTTCAGGTAAACCGGTACCTGGTAAAGAACAAGTATTGCGTTGGCAACCGTCCTTTCCTTGCCGTCGGTAGGGGCGCTGACCAGGTTTCCTTTAGTCCACATGCCGCTGGAACCTCCGCCATCCAGGGCAGCAGCCCTTATACATCCCAAATCGGTCATCAGGTAGGCGAGTTCCTCCAGGGTAAGGCCGGCGCTCCAGTCTTTCTTGCCGTCTACAACCGCCAGAATTATCCTGCCTTCCTTATTTATACCGACCGCCGTTCGCGCAGCCGGTTCGAGAATGCTTCCCCGGAATCCTTCAAAAGTGGCGTTAAAAACCGGCTGCCCGTCTTCAACCAGCAGCGGGCCGGCGGTAACCAGATGCTTAAGGCTTTTCCACTGCTGGTCATAGTCTATTTTAATTTTAACAGCCGAACCAGGATCCAGGCTGGCAATAAGACTTTTTTTGTCGTCCCGCAGAGTAAGCACATAGCCGTTTGAAGGTACCGCAGTTGTGTCTGTTGTCATGCCGCTTACAGAGAGGATGCCGTTTTCATCAGGGGCGATAATTATACCGGTCCCGCCGGACGGTATTTTTACATCGGAGCTGAAAAAAGGAGTGTAAAGTATAATTTCGTTTTCGGCGGCGGGATAATTAACACCTTCAATATCCAGGACAGTATCGCCTAACTGGGCTGTAACCTGGGGTGCAAAATAGCCGATAACAGCCTTTTTCTGGTCAGTAAATCCCACCGATGTTCTTAAAATATTCCAGGAATTCAACATGTGGCCGTCCTGCATAAGATGCCCAATAGGCCAGCCTGTGCTGCCGTCAAAAAAACCGGCGTTTACGGCTGCAACAGCCCCATGCCTGGCGGCAATACTGCTTAATGTTTCCCTTTTGCCCAGGGTATCCTGACCGGTCGCCACACGGAGTTCCATCAAATTCAAAGAGGGATCTGCTTCCACGACGTAACCGTGAAGAGGTTTTTTCTTCCAGTTCTGCCCCTCAAGAGTGTAGTAAATCACTCCCGGGGATATTTCCTGCGCGTTTTTAGAAGACCCCGCAAACGACTGGACGCCGCCCGGTATAAGTTCTCCGCCGGGTTGTATCTGGGGAGGCGTTGCAAGTTCTTTTTCAGAAAGTGCTGCCGGCGCGGCGGACCCGGTAGTTGAAGCCAACAGCGTGCTGTAATTTACACCTGTAAAGACAAGCCATAACGATAAAGCAACAGCTAAAAATTTAATAATTACAGACCTCATTTTAACTCTCCTTAAGCGTCCCAGCCAATTCCAAGGCCAGTCTTGCATTGAGCAGCGCTTTCGGCTGTAAAATTTCAACCGCACGCCATATCTTGTTTTTGAAGGCATCCTGATTACTGATCACTTCATTTACCGCTGAAAGGCACTTGGAATACTCAAGGCTTGACGCTTCCCCGGCAGGATGAAGGCCAAGCTGGTTTAAAAAGCGCTTTATTTTTGGATCATAGGAGATGCCTATAAAAGGCACTCCGGCTACAGCCGCCAAAATTAATGAATGCAGGCGCATGCCGATTAACAGATCGAGGCTTCCTATTATTGAACCTGCTTCACGGGCGGTAAGTACTTTATCTATAACCTGCGCAGGGGATTTCATCAACTGCTTTACCCTGAGGCAGGCAGTAAAGTCGGTTGGATAGTGAAACGGGAGAAAGATTATTTGCCAGCCTGAATCTGATAAATGATCGGCCAGTTTTGCAACAACCAGTTGATCTTTTTCGTTAAATAAAGACCATTCTCTTATGGATATGCCGGCTGTTGACTGGACTTTGCCGCTCTGATTATCTTGATGCGGACTTTGAAGGAATTTATTTTCCTGTTCAGGGCTGAAATCATTTTTTTTAAGCACAAAAACAGGATCTGCAGTAACATATACGGGTGGCGAAGTTATGCCCATTTCAAGCAGGTCATTTGCCGATTGCTCATCCCGGACCGTGATCAGGTCGACTTTATCAGCAATGCTTTTCATCAGCCGGCGGCCAATCCCGCTGGTAACCGGTCCGACACCCTGTCCACAAAAACCAACGGGTTTTTTTAATTTGAGAGCCAACCAGACTACCCCGAGGTAGTAAACGAGGCTCTTTAAACCGGTAACGTCCTGCAGCAGGCTTCCACCGCCACTGACCAGCATGTCGGCTTCTCTTAAAGCCCGGTACACTTCCCCCGGTTGCCAGCGGTTTAATGCCTGCACATGATATAGATTCGCCGTATTCGATGGGTTGCTGGATAATACGGTTAACTGAACTTCAGGGCAGATAGTCCGGAAAGCGGTGACCAGGCTGAGCAGAATTGCTTCGTCGCCGGCATTGTCAAAGCCGTAATACCCTGAAATGACTAAATGCGGTTTACCCGGTATCTTTGCAGTGTTCATGAGCTTTACACCAACGTACGGCCAGGTTTAGAAGCAGGATTAAAACAAGCCCAATTATAATTCCGGACCAGAATCCATTAAAAAAACGCAGCATCGAAACAGCAAGTGGTGTGTGAAGGTGAGCAAAAGTGTTGACTATGGAAATCTGCCCGATAGCCCCAAGTAAAAGAAGGGGAAGATAGGCATTGCCCCTGTACCCTGTGTAGAAGAGCAGCAGCAAAAGAGGCTGTCCCAGCAAAAACTCTTTGGTCCTCGGGCGAACCCCCAGAAAATGATCCAGAAGCGCCCTGAATTTCAGTTCGAGTGTTGACGGGGGTACAACAACTTCGTTTCCCGTGCGCATTACATATACGGCAAGAATAGCCAGGAATACAGCGCCGGCAAGAGCCAGTTTAAGCAATACGGGCTGGTCTAAAAGATTGGCCAAGCCGTTCCGGAACTTGTTTAAGTTTGTTTCAGCCTGTTCCGTTTTTAAAGGAGGAGGCCCTGAATAAACTGAAAAGACCAGTCCTATGATTACCAAAGGCAAAATATGCGCTGCTTTAACGCCCATAAAGGCATCCAATTTCAAAATATAGGCCGAATCAAACAGCAGTCCGATAGTAAACAGCGCACCGATTAATGAATATAAACATGTAACCGCCAGCATGATTATACTCTGCCAGGCTGTTAACCTGCGGTTGCGCACAAATGTTAACAGGGACAAAGTAGGGAAAACAATAACAGCGGCAAAGGCCATTAGCTTACGGGCCGGGTCGGGAGCGATAAACAGTAAAACGGCATAGATTATAATCGCAGCTATCCCTAAAACCCACCATTTGATCTGGTACGCCAATTTTTCCAGAAGCAGCAATCCTCCGGAAATAACCCCTAGCCCCATAATAAACAGTCCGAAGCGTGAAACAGCTATCGGCGGCAGAGTAGAAGCTTTTCCTGTCTTGAGGCCTTTTTGTTCAAGATCCTTTTTAAGGCTTGAGATGAACAAAGCGTTTTCGGACAGGGGGTCGCCTGTTTTTAAATAAGTAAGGGGACGAAGTAACAGAATTCTTATGTTGCGTTCGCTGGCAGCCAGAATAAAGCGGCTTTCCAAATCTGCGGTTTCGTATTTGGGCATTTCCTCAATCTTTGCCGTATGCAGCCGGACAAGATGCTTGTCAAGAAGTATAGCAAGCTTTGTCAAACCCCGCTGGGCAAAAAATTCGATTTCAGTTACCGGAACGCCCAAAGAGCGTATTTCTTTTGCCAGATAGGGTAATTGCTTTGGATATCCCGGCACGCTGGGATCATTAAAGGCTACTGCAGATAGGTTGGGGATACTTTTAAGGGGTTTAAATACACCGGTTATACTCTTTTCATTGACTCCCTGCCAGTTGCGCAGCTGCACGACAGCGAGCAGACCGCAGCGGGCGCTTTCCCTCAAAGGTTCGCCGGGGAAGCCGAGGCCTGTGGTTTTTAATGTGGTGTAATCCGCGCTTGTGCTGATGATATAATAATCCTTATCCTGGTAAAGCTTTACTTTCCCGGTCTTTACCCTTAGCTGTTCTAAAAGTTGAAGGGCTTCGTCTTTTTTGTTTGTGAAAAAGTAAGTATGATCAGCTTTAATTTCACTGTCCCCGATGATATTTGCTATATTCCCCGGGGATTTTCCGCCCAGCCTGCTTACGGCAAGGACTTCCTGTCCGGTCATTATGTCAAAATTGCCGTAATTGCTGATTTCGTCTGCTCCGGGCTCTTTAAACAACACAGTTGTCAGTCCGGATTCCCGGAAAACACGCATTAATTCCGGAACACTTTTACCAGTCTGTCTGGCCAGTGACTGCAGTTCGTCATAAGACATGGCCAATTCTACTGTCCGGTAATTTTCCTCGGCCCTGTACCGCTGTATTGCCGCCATTCCGGCTGCTATTATACCTGCAGCCAGCAAAAAGATAAGCAGTCTGAGGTACCAGCTTTTTTTCACTATTCTGCCCTTTCCTGTCTGGAAACGGTTTCTTCTGTTATATGTTTCCTGTCGCGCTGTCGTCTGGAATTGGAATAAATTCTATCCCGTCCGAATCACTGCCGTCATTATTTTCATCTGAGTTATTCTGTCCATTATTATCCTGTCCGTTTTCCGGAGCAGAATCCTGCTGCTGGTCAGGACTAAGTAAACCTGATTCATTGTCCGGCGGGTTGGTAGAATCATCGGGCCAGGGGTATATCTCCCCGTTATCACCCCAGTCATTTTCCGGAGTTCCCCCGGGTTGTTCCTGGGCATTTTCATCCTGTACGTTCTTTTGCTCGGCGGTTGGAGAAGGCAGAGCGTTATCTTTTTCCTGGTAAACCATTGTTGTTCCGGAAGACTTGTCCCCAGCGTTATCCTGGATGACCTTCGCAACCTGTCCGTTCTCGAAAAGAGCCTTGGCGACTTGTCTGGCCTGTTCGTAATCTACTGCCCAGTAGCTTACTCCATTTTGATTGGAGAAACTGCCCGGCAGCGTCTGGGCGACTGTCGCCAGTTGGTCCAGTTTCTTAGCCATTGAGGCAAGCTCAATAAGCTGCCCTGTAGAAAGGTTGGTTTTCATACATTCGTTCACTTTAGGTATTAACCTAGGCAGTTTTATTATTGTCTCGGGTTTGATCACTTCATGGGCCAGCGCTGTAAGGAACTTCAACTGGCGCTGGGTTCTGGATATATCACCGAGGGCGTCATTCCTGCAACGAACGTACTGGAGGGCCTTTTTCCCATCCAGGCGCTGTACGCCCGGCCGGAGATCAATTGCATATTCGGGACCGTCAGCACGGCTGTAATAGTACATTCTTTTATCAACATCAATGGTTATTCCTCCCAGGATATCCACGATGTCCTTGAAACCGTCCCAATTGACAAGCGTATAATACTTGACTGGAGTACCGATCAAATCAGAAACAACATCGGCTGTTAAAGCCGGTCCTCCATATACATTGGCGCAGTTTATTTTATCTGTTCCATGCCGAGGTATTTCTACTTTGGTATCTCTGGGTACCGATAATAAAGAAAGCCTCTTTTGAGTGGTATCCACATGAGCAACAATAATAGAATCCGTTCTTCCGGTGACTTCACCCGGCCGCGAGTCGGCGCCAAGCAAAAGGACTGTCATAGACTTGGGAGTGGGTTTCAAAGCATCCAGGGTTGTAGGCACACCAGGCAATTGGAACAAATAGGCGTTGGCCACAAGGAAACACACCGCTAAAAGAACAAAGACCAAAAAGATAGAAAAGAAAAATTTTCCTTTGCGCTTTAATCTTCTTTTAGGTTTTATTTTCATTTTAAAAACACCTGCTTAAAGACAGTTTAATCCGACAGGCTGCCGAGGTACATAAAGGTTACTGCCGACTGTGCGTGAATTCCCCGTCCGTCCGAACGCGGTACTAGAAAGAGATGATCGCGGGCAGCCGGTTGTCCGCTGCCGGTGGAAGTTCCTGCAGTAAGATCGGTAATGCCGCTTCCAACCGGGTCAATAATCACAGCTTTTCCGGATCGAATAATAAACTCTGTGCCTTCTGAGAGGATGACATCCTGTCCCTGGGCAATTGATTTAATGCGCCACTGGGTTCCCGAATTTCCCGCTGTGTCCAAAGCTTTTTTTACAAAGTCAGTTACATATTGTTCAACGAAGCTTTTAGTAACCAGGGGGTCAAGATGTGAGCCCGGTTCCCCTGTATCCGCAGCAATCGCAAACCCGGCATAGGCGGCGCCGGCTATGGTTATAATCAGCAATAATACTAGTATTGATTTACGCCTGAACATTAGTTATTCCCCCTGGTCAGCCGTTTTTCAAAAGATTATTCGACAAACTGCCGCCCATTTCCTGCAAAAATTCGCTTATATTAACTATTCAGGAAGTAACGGCGCAAGACCAGCCAGGCAAACTTGGGTAAAATAGCCATTCTTCCGATACGGCTGGGCTCTTTTATAAAACGGTATAACCACTCAAGATGCGCTTTTTGAAGCCATGCAGGCGCCCGCTTTGCCTTTCCCGCGATAACATCAAAACTTCCCCCGACTCCCATTCCTACAGGTACACCGAGAGAAGAAAGGTTTTTATGAACAAAATAATCCTGTCCGGGCGCCCCCATTCCAACAAAAAGGATTTGAGGGCGGGATTCTTTTATTTTTTGAACAACTTCTTTTATGCTGTTGAAGTATCCATGATGTGTCCCCGCTATTTTTAGCTGCGGGTACTGTTGTACCAGCCTGGAAGCGGCGGCGCCAGCCACACCGGGCTTACCCCCCAGCAGGTAAATACTCCAGCCTTCCCTTGCGCATCTTGCCACAAGACGAAGCATTAAGTCAATTCCGGTTACCCGTTCCGGTACGGAACAGCGGGCAATCCTAGAAGCCCAGACCACACCCACACCGTCTGCCGTTACCAGGCTTGAGCTATTGATCAACTTGAGAAGCGCAGGCTCTTTTTGTGCCCTGTAAAGAATCTCGGGATTTAAAGTAACTATTTGATGAGGTCCTGGCTCGGAAACAAAATGACTGATCCTGTTTTCTATTTCATCTATGCTTAAAGCATCAATCCAGGCATCTAAAATATTTACACGCAATTTCAGGCAAGCTCCAAACCCATATTACAGACAACTCCTTATTGTTCCTTTTTCATTAAAGCCAGAATTTTATCACAGATGTTTATTAAGCTGGTAAGATCTTCCTGGGTAAGATCCCCCTGGGTAAGATCCCCAAGATACTTTTTAAACACTTCCTGTCTGTTTGCGCCACAGTCCTGTAATGTTTTTTCCCCCTGAGGGGTCATCGTCAGCCAAACCAGCCTGCGGTCTTTTTCATCCCGGTCACGTTTGATTAATCCGATTTTAAAAAGCCTGTCTGTCAGGGCTGTAATTGCGCTCAGGGAAACGTTCAGTTCGTTGGCGACCTCAGAAACGGTCATCTTTCCTCTTTCATGTATTCTTTTCATGACAAAAAACTGGCTGCCTGTTACCCCTTGCGCCATAAAAACATCCATCTTTTCGTGTATACGGCGAATTAGCTGTTGAAGTGTTATTTCCAGCCTTTCTAAAGATGGTGATAAGGAATCTTCCTCCAAAAAACGTTCACCCCTGCATATAAACTTAAGGAAACAAACAATTTATTATGTTAAGTATATGCATGTTAAAATAGCATGTCAATTATTTTTGGATATGTTAACATAATTAGGTTAGTACTTAGACTTCATTTTCCATTAAGTAGGGGTGTGGACTATACGAGGGGGGGAATTATATGTTGGCGGTGGCGTTAAATACAGTTGGGTTATATCCGAAGGAAGGCTGGGGCTCTTTGTTTCTGGAGACATTTTGCGGTTTTAAGGTGATCCGGACTATTGCCTCTGAAAAAATAAAGAGTGGGCCGTTACAGTTGTGTGAGCATGAGCAGTATGATGAACTGGCAAAAAATATATCAGAAAAATGGGATTCCTCCCAAAACATTCTTGAACTCCGGGGGCTGAAGGACAAACTGCAAAAAGCAGTCCGCTATATGTTCTTTTTTGATCCGGATAAAAGATTAGATCGTGTTTTCTTGGAGGACTGCAGAGGAATGCTGAACTTTCCCTGGGCTATGCAAGTTTTTATTCTAAATTCACCTGAACCGGATTATGTGCCCGGACGAACCATAATAAACCAGGCTGATGTCTTTATCCTGAATACACATTACGGGGAGACGAATAAGAAAGCGCAGGATCAGATAAAAAAGTATCGGCCTGGACTTCTTGTTTTCAGAGAAAACTTGCAGGAGGGCATTTCTGGTGAATTAAAAAGTATCCTGGGCCAGCTTTTTGAAGCCTATTTAGAAAACAGGACCAGGGTGAAATCGGCGTTGGAGACCAATTATCCGGACAAACAGATAACCTGTGAGCAAGCCCGCAAAATGGCCGGTAAACTCAAAGTCAGCCTGTTTCTAATCGGCAGCGTATGTGACGAGTGGGGATATACCATAACCCAATGCGGTTTGGGATGTTTTTAATTTAATTGCAATTATGAAGGCGTATTATAAATATGACAAAATGAGCCATGTAAAATGCCGAAACTATATATTATATTCTGTGTTCTTGATATGGAGCGTGTTATTAATTTTGTCTCAAAAACCTGCTGAAGATCAAACTGCGTACTAATACGCGCAGGTTAAATTCACCTGCCACAGCATCGTCCAGTTTAGTGTATTTATTAAGCGATCCTTGAATTTTGGCAATATCAAGATACTCACGCTCTATTTCCAATGAGCCAATTCTTGAAATTTCATCTTTCAATTCCACCCAATTGTTCTCCATTCGCTGGACCCAGTCGGCGCCCTGTGCACCCCGCACAGTTTCGTTAGACAATACTTTGTCAGGGACGATCCCAGCCATCGCCCGCCTGATTAAATATCTTTCCTTGCCGTTACATATATATAGGTTTTCCGGCACGCTTAAACAAAACTCAATCACCCGCTTGTCCATAGTGGGATCACGCAATGCCACTTGATTGGCCAGTCCCAGCTTTGTATTGATTACACCAAAATGGCTGAAAGCTGCAGGGCTGAGCAACGTTTGTCTGGTTTCCCAGGAGTCCATTGGCCTGAACAGAGAATATCGGAACTGGCGAAACCGTTCATGGGCACTGACACGTTTTGCAAAATCACGGTTGATAACCGATAAGTTAAGAATTTTTTGCCATTGTTGATCAACTTGTGGATGAAGAATATTTTGTCTATTGTAAGGAAATAATGTTCTGAATAGTTTATATAATGCTTTGAGTGGGCTATCCTGGAGCATGGCAAACCTCCAGCTTTCGCGGCACATACTGGACCACTTCCCCATCCGGTGTAGCGAAAGCAGATATGCCGTGAGCTCACCCCAGGAAATTGTAGCATTACCAGCGCCTCCCGATAAAATAACACCAACATTAAGTTCTTTTCCTTTGGTCATGATGTCGTCGATCCAGAACAGGTTTTCAATAATTTTATAAGGTTGTTCTAATATTGTCAGCAGGCGGCTTGTACCGTTTAGCGGATGTTTACCTTCCGCGCGGCAGTAAACAACATCAATGTACCCATTATGTTGCCTTACTGCTTCGATATAGGGTGTTTCGTCAGCGATCCATTTGTCTGCAAGCCAGTTCCGGTAACCATGTTTCGGTATCGAACTGAAGGATATCAGCCGCTGATCGTTCCTGGACTTTAGTTCCCGTGCAGCCAGACAGGCAACCGAGGTGGAATCCAGCCCACCGCTCATCATTGCCCCGACGCGGCGGATATTACGCAGACGGCAGCGTACTGCTTCACCCAGCACTTCCCGGAATGCTTCTTCGTATTCGTTATCCGAGGGCAGCTTGAGTTCAGCCTGCCGTTCAACTTGCCAGTAAAGCTGTTTATCTACTCTTTCAGATTTAACTGTCAAGGTATGCCCGGCTGGTAAAAGATAAACATCCTTATATATAGTCAGTTCGGGATCCAGTTGATGCATAACTGTGGGTAAAGCCAGAAAATCTGCAATCCAGGTTTCATTGTATTTTTTAGAAATCCCGGAAAGAACAAAAAGCGGCCTGAGCAGTGAAGAGAAGGCAAAAAAACCGCCCGACTGGTAATAGTAAAAAGATTTTGTCCCGGTGTGGTCTACTGCGCAAAAAAGCGTCCGGCAACGGTCATTCCAGATGGCGAAGGCAAAATCCCCTAAAAGGTATTTTGGGCAGTCCCGTCCCCATTTTTGATAGGCCAGTAAAATCAACTGGCTGTCAGTAACGTTCTCTCTGCGGACAGGTTCAATACTCAACTGATCATACAGCTCAGCACGGTTATCAATTACTGCGTCCGCCGTAATTGTCAGACCGGTGGCAGAATCATAGGATGGCAGAACCTCAAGCATTGACTCCGGTGTAAAAAAAAGGACATGGCAACCAAGAAACACCTGCCCCCGATACCATGTCCCAGCATAATCTGCGTGGCAGGCGCCTAATTCCCGCATCATAGCTTCACCTGTTTCAGCGGTAACCGGCCTGCCATCGAGAAAATAGATTCCACATACTGAACTCATATTTATTTCTGCACCTTAAACCGTATGTTTAGTAGTTTGCTACGAACAACAACAATAAGCAGGAGGAGTCCAGCCAGGGTGGTCGCATCCTTGCCCTGCTCCGCAACCCATACCATCGTTCCCAGTATAACCCTTAGTGGTTTCAGTCATTTTGATTTCGATTTCGTTCAGCCGTGGCGTGGACCATTCTTTTTTCATACTATCCCTCCTTTCTTTACTTATTTTGTATAGAGGGATACATCTATACATAATAAGTAAGTCGGCGCAATTAAGCTAAAAAATAATGATCACCTTAGTACTATTTAAAGACAACTCAAAATAACAAGTCCCGGTTGCGTTGTTCCATTCTTAGTAAATTGTAGCATGGCACGGTTTGTCCGTCAAATCCAGATATTGACATTAGTTAGTGAATTAAATTAATGACTGTGGCTTGATCTTAATTCATATAACCATGGCTACCAGGAACCGATTTAAAGAATAAGCTTTTCCGAGCTAATGAACCGTCCTCTGGCCCTCTAAACGGCGTTGCGGCCGCAGTAAATTGTCAAACAACGCCCCTTCACTGACTGTCAGGGTGGTTTTTAATGAAGCTTTTATTTGTAATAAACAAAGCAGGAAGGACCCTGATAAGTCCTTCCTGCAACTATACTCATTGGTTACGTAACATACACCATTTAGTTAAATACCGATTGCCTTTTTATGTACTAGCCTCGATTTCCACGGTCCCTTAATTGGGCTAACATTTAGTAAAATGTGGTATCCAATGGGTTGCTCATTCAGACAAATTTAATGTTAAGAAGTTTATTCTCCAGCCAAGGAACAGTAATGAACCGGTCGGCAAAGCCGGCAGCAATCAGCAAAGGGTTGTGTGCTCGTTTCGATGAGAGTTCCAGCCGTAATCAATGAAATGGATGGAAGATGAGTTCTGAGAGGAAAGATGGGCTGTACAGGATATTGGAGAACATACTGCTGTCAGCGCTTAAGCATCAGAGTAATGGCGAACGTTGCCGTACCTATCTGCTTCACTAGTATGTAGTATCACAAATAACGTTACTTGTGGTTTACCAAGAAGTAAATCAATTCAATGATGATGTCAATTTATACTCTGAACATAAAAAGGTAACTGTTAGTTATGATGAAAAACCGGGAATCCAAGCGATCGCTGGGATAGCCAAAGATCTCCCGCCCGAGCCAGGTAAATATAGGAGTTGGGGTAGAGATTATGAGTACCGTAGACTCGGCACATTATCCCTGCTGGCTGGAATAGATCTACATGATGGTTTCATTCTATCTATAATAATACGCGAGCGCCATAGGAGTAATTTACCGAATTTCTGCAAGCCTTACACGAACACTATGACCCGGCTTGGCAAATACGGGTTATTCTTGATAATCATTCTGCTCATGTATCAAAGGAAGCCCTGCAATGGCTAAAGCAATATCCCAACAGGTTCGAATTTGTATTTACTCCAAAACATGGCTCATGGCTCAATATGATTGAAATGTTTTTTAATAAAATGACACGCTCTTTTCTTCGGTCTTTGCGAGTCGGCACAAAAGAAGAATTAAAGCTGCGTATTAACCAATATATTGATGAAGTCAACGCTGACACAGTTATTTTTAAATGGAAATATCGGCTGGACGAATTAACAGTATAATTGGTTATGTAACCTAGCGGTAGTTTACGAGTTAGCACTTGATAAAACGCTACAATCCTTGTGCTACAAGGTTTTTAAGGCTCAAAAGTGTATTACCCTCTTAACGCATATTGATTTATGTTCAGCACCTCCAGCATCTTTTTTTGTTCAGGTTCCAACTTGGTTAGGGAGAAGGATTCCCGGTCTTTCTTGGATGCTCCCTGCTTGGGGTACACGGTGATTATCTGCTGGATCTCCGATAGCGATGAAAGCATCTTGTTCAAGCAGAGGTTGATACCATGATCGTGCAGATTGCGTTGCAATAGGCAACATAGACGCAGCGCCAGCACACAGTAAAAGGCATGAACCCTAATCTTCTGGTCAGTCCAGTGGTAGATGGGACGAAGATGCAAAAACTTGGTGTTTTTCATCTGCTTGAAGGCGTCCTCAATATGGTACTGAGACCTGTATGCCGCCACAATCTGTTCATCCGTCCAGTGGTGGTTGTCCGTAAACAGGATCGTCTTGCCCAGGAAGTGTTCCTGAATGTGCTCCAGTTTATCATTATTAAAGGCGAAGTAGAGATGCACACCGTCATGGTCGGCCGTTACCGCCGCATCGAAGACCTCCGCCATGAATTCAGGGTGCAGAATATCGCTTGCGCGCTTCTCTACGGAACTCACCGTTGGTTTGCGCCCCTTGGTCACCTCACCAGTAGTTCTTTTAAGGAGGGAGCGCTGAAGTTCACTGAGCAAGAGGGTGCATTTCTCTATGTTATGTATGATCCCTTGCATCTGCCCGGAGAGTAGCTCGGGGTTGTGGACGACCAGCACGGTCAGCTCTTTTCCGTAAACCTGGTGCTGACACCGGAATGCGGTCACGCCTTGGTAACAATGCTCGGAAACCGGCTGGAACTGCTTCTTGGGGATGTCCAGCAGGTCTTTATGCTCGGTTCTCTTGAGAGAGCCCACCACATGAAAGGAGGGATCCTCCTCAAATACACGCTCAATGTTCTGTCTGGAATTATTGCCTTTATCAAAGACCAGTGTCACACTGCGAGGCGCACCGCAGACCCTGGCAAAGCGCTCTTTCAGCTTTGCAAGCGCCTTGCCAAATTCTACGGCATCGGCCCTGTTACCGGGATAGACCTCGTAAAATAGAGGGATGTTGAAGTCCGGGGTCACCATCATTGCCAGGCCGATAATCTTCAGGTCAAAACGCTTCTCTTTGGAGTGGCCGCGCTGCGGCAGTTCGCTTTCCGACTCCGTGTCGATACAGGTAAAGAAGTTGGTGGCATCGTAGATCAGGCAGTCCGTTGACAGATTGTACCTGCTGACGATCAGTTCGGTGAAGGCGTCTTCAAAGCTCTCTATGGCCGTATCTGAAAGCAGACTCATGTTGTCCCAGAAGCGCTGGCTTGAAAGCATCCTTTTTTCTGCGGGAAGCAGTCTTTTAAGCATCGTCTTGGCATACCAGCCGGCTATCTGTAATTTACTGGTGGGAGCAACTCCCCGGTTAATAGCGGCAATCAACATGTAAGTGCCGATACTGAGATCCTGATTGCGCTTCTTGGCGTACTTGTCGATTAGTTCAACTATCCCCAGTTCTCTGGCGATCTCGTACAGGGCGCAGACGGCCCCAAACTCAATGGCGATGCTGTATTTGGGTGTATTGAGATCTGTGCTCCGTGAACACTTCTTGGCGATCTCCTCGGCACGTCCGAGGTATTGCTGGTGGACTATTCTCGGCTTGCCATCAATACGGGCGGATTCCACCAGATAGTAATAGAATTGGTTCTTTTTTTTCTTCTTGATGATGGTGGCCATCCTTCTTACGCTTGATGATTAACGTTGCTGGTTTTAGCATCTCTGTCATTGGTCATTTTATTTGGAAATTATTTGGTTAACTCGTAAACTACCGCTAGATAGGTACCAAAAAGGCAAGCGGGAAAGGAGAATGCTGGCTTGCCTTAAAAAACAAAATACATTATTCGAATTGTGATTAGGAAAGGAAGTATTGCTTTTCCCATATTTTAAGAGTAATTTCAGTTTATACTCAGTCTAGATTCAGTTTATCCTGTTACAATCTTGCTTAAGGGATGTGAAGAGTAAAATGAGCCGGATAAAAAGATCAAAAGTCAACTTACTGTTGGACATTGTTCTTTTATTAATCTTTTTGGTTACATATGAGCAAAAGGCTACCGGTAACGTTATTCACGAATGGTTAGGCGCAGCAATTGTCGTCATACTCGTTACCCATATGCTGTTGCACTGGCAATGGGTTGTAAGCACAACCAAGAGATTTTTCCAGAAGATAGGCGCCGAACCGCGCATAAATTACATTCTTGATGCCGCTATTTTTATCTGTTTCACGACTATTTTGTTTTCAGGCCTGATGATGTCCCGAATCCTGCTGCCCTCTATTGGCTTAAAAGGATCTGTTGATCCCTTCTGGAAAGTGCTGCACTCGACATCAACAGATATAATATTGCTGCTTGCAGCGATCCATATAGGATTGCACTGGAACTGGATTGTAAATAACTTTAAACGGTTATTAACACCCGGTGAAGGGCATTACGATTATGAAGTAAATACATCTGCCTTAAAATCACTTGGAAGAGATATACTAAGCATTGGGGGCCGTACACTAATTATTATTACTGTGTCGGGAATTCTTGCTCTTGGATGGTATTCCTTTTCAACCTCCCCTAAAGCCGCGTCATTCGCTTCTTATAAAACCGAAATAGGGCATCAGCATGGTAGAAACGATATAATACTGGAAAACTTTCAGGAAGGCAGAACACAGGATAGAAGTCATCAAATGCAAGAGGGCAGGCATAAGCAGGGTTTTTCGTTAACCAATGCAGCTGCCGGTATGGTAAAGAACCTGGCAGTGATATCAGTTATAACAGTTATGATAGTTTTTCTCAGGAAAATGATTCGGGCTAAATCCTAAAGAACAAAATATTTTACAATGGGTTTGTCAATCTTCTTTTTTAAAAAACAAAAACCCATCTTGTTAAAAATTGATGGGTTTCCTCTTTTTAAATCTTAAAATATGGTAGCCCTAACGGGACTCGAACCCGTGTCTCCACCTTGAGAGGGTGGTGTCCTTGACCGCTAGACGATAGGGCCGTTTGTAATAGCTCCATTCTTAACAAAACAAAATTATAGCATAACCTGCTTTATCCGGCAAGCTAAAAAAAGAGATACTAAAAAAGTGAAATAGGATAGCTTTTTGAGGTTCAGCTTCCTGAGATCAACTGGGCGATAAGTTTGCCCTCGATCCGGGTTTTGGTTCCCGCTGCTGAAGCAGTGCTCCGCAAATAGTTTTCCGGAGGTTGGGCAAATTGAAACTGTAATTCAATGTCCTTGAACGATTCCCCGTTCTCGCTTAACCAGCTGTGATCCCAGAAGATGGGCAGTTTTTCACATATTTCGTGGTCTTGTGTTGAATAAAATTTTTAATTTTTGTCTTGACAGAATCATAGGGAATATTTTAGTATATGTTATAGTTTTAATAGAATACAAAGTGGTATTTATGGCGAAGAAGCCTTTAGATGGGGATGATCCCAACTAAAGGCTTTTTATGTAGTGCGCCACGCATGGCGCGTAGCTAGGCGGTGGAAGACCGCTATGGGGGCTGGCAGTTGCCAACCATTAGCCAAGCGCAAGGGTGTCCATCGCAAGGTGGAATCTGAAGGAAGCGTGATGAGTAAAGTTCCGGCCCGAGGAACACGAACCGTATTAAGCATCCGAAATGGGATGAGTCTGCTATCTGAGCGATATAGTGTTTAATAACATCCATATGGCTTAAGCATTGGGTCTGCAATCCAGATGAATCCTTCTTGTCGGTCTTCTTGCCTCGGATTGCCTTGACATACTTGGGATGCGCTAAGGTAATCCGGCAGGAAGGTTACAGGACGCGGTCTCCCCAAAGAAAGGAATGTTGGGTGACGCACTCACCTCCACGTGCTCTGTAGTATACTTGCACGACCAATTAAAGAATAGCGCACAAGCAATCATTTTCATAGCGTTTTGTGCCTTGAGCGCAGCGAAAGGAATGTTTATAAAAATGAAAAAATCTTTGATGAGATCTGTTCTTCCTTTGGCAATTATGTTTTTATTAATTACTCCGGGTTTGGCTGGAGCAAGCCAGGAGGCGGCAATTGATACGGGGGATACCGCGTTTGTTATGATCAGCGCGGCGCTGGTTCTGATTATGACGCCTGGATTAGCACTGTTTTATGGGGGTATGGTCCGCAGAAAAAATGTCCTGAGTATTTTGATGCAATGTTTTATTATTATGTGCCTCGTTTCTGTACAATGGGTTTTATTCGGTTATAGCTTTGCATTCGGACCGGATCTGGGTCATCTAATCGGTTCTTTAAAATGGGCTGGTTTGAGCGGGGTTGGTCAAAGCCCGTTTCCCGACTATTCGGCTACTATTCCGCACCAGGTTTTCATGCTCTTTCAGCTCATGTTTGCAATCATCACTGTCGGGCTGATCATCGGATCTTTTGCCGAGAGGATGCGCTTTCCGGCATTTCTGGTATTTGCTTTGCTCTGGACGACAATTGTGTATGATCCCCTGGCGCACTGGGTCTGGGGTGTCGGAGGATGGCTGCGTAACCTGGGCGCACTGGATTTTGCCGGAGGGACGGTTGTTCATATCAGTTCCGGAGTATCCGGTTTGATCGCTGCGCTTATTTTAGGCCGGCGCAAAGGATACGGCAGCGAGCCTATCCTGCCGCACTACCTGCCGATGACTGTGCTTGGGGCTGCCTTGCTCTGGTTCGGCTGGTTCGGGTTTAATGCGGGGAGCGCTCTGGCGGCCAACGGTCTTGCTGCAAGCGCCTTCATGGTAACAAATACTGCAGCGGCAATGGCTGCGCTCTCCTGGGTATTTGCCGAGTGGATTCATCACGGCAAACCGACCATGCTGGGAGCAGTCAGCGGTAGTGTCGCTGGTCTGGTAGCCATAACTCCGGGTTCCGGATTTGTTGGTCCAATGTCAGCGCTGGCAATCGGTCTGGTTGCCGGGATCATCTGTTATTTAGCTGTGAGTGTTTTGAAAACCCGCTTTGGTTATGATGATTCTTTGGACGTATTTGGGGTGCACGGTGTTGGAGGTACCTGGGGCGCGCTGGCGACAGGATTATTCGCTTCCACGGCAGTCAATCCGGCCGGGGCAAACGGCTTGTTTTTCGGCAACCCGGGGCAGCTTCTGATTCAGCTTACCAGCGTAGTAGCAACCTGGGTTTTTGCCGCAGTTCTCACTACCGTGATTTTGAAAGCAATAAGCCTGGTAACCCGGCTCAGGGTGAGTGAAGATGATGAAGAACAAGGTCTGGATCTTAGCCAGCACGGCGAGGATAGTTTTGCAGATCTGGTTATCGGCGCTCCTGCAATACACAGCTTTTCTTTTATGGAAGACAGAGCGACGGTTTTAAAGGAATCATCCGCAGGCATTCAACATTAGGATTGTTTTTCTCGAGAGGAGCGTTAGTAATATGACCAAGATAGAAAGCGTTTTACGCCCGGGAAAGCTGGAGGATGTGAAGAACGAACTGGGCAAATTCGGTATCAAGGGTATGACCGTAACTCAAGTAATTGGCTGCGGTCTGCAGAAGGGACACACTGAAGTATACAGGGGCGCTGAATATAATATCAATCTTATTCCCAAAATAAAGGTTGAAATTGTAATCAGGGATGAAGATGTCGACAAAGTAGTAAATCTTATTTCCAAGGCTGCGCGCACCGGGCAGACAGGAGACGGTAAGATATTTATCTATCCTGTGACCGATGCTGTTCGTATCCGGACAGGTGAAAAGGGAAACGACGCCATTTAGAAAAACTCCTGCAAGCGGCCATCCGTCCGACCTGTGACCGGACGGATGGCCGCATTTATTTTTATCTTATCCTTTGTAAATGACGCAAGATTTGGACAAACTAAATCCCGGGAAATTGCAGCTCTATCTATTGCAGGAGGGAGAAAAATGCGTCCTCTTTGGAAGGGATTCATAACTTTTGGTTTGGTATCTGTGCCGGTTAAACTTTATATCGCCACTCAGTCTAAAAGCATCAGTTTTACACTGAACCACAGGGGATGTGGGCATCCTGTCCAATACCGTAAGTTTTGCGAAGTTTGCGAAAAAGAGATTACACAGGACGACATTTCTTATTATCGGATAGATGAAATATATTTATGCGAGGGCCGGGCAATAACCGTCAAACCGTCCAAAGGGCAAGGTATTATCAATACCGAACGACTTGCGAAGCCGGTAACAGTAGCCGGCTTTAATAACTTTTCTGCCAGGCGGTGGGCATGCGCCTGCCCATACCGAAAGCCCTGGAAGTTATTTTCAAGCCTGGCGCAGCCTGCTTCCGCTTGAACTCAGACTTGTTAACTTTCCGGATAATCTCTCTGACAACGGACGGATCGTATCCCAAAGCAACTATCTCATCGGCGGTTTTATCCTGTTCGATATATGTCTGGAGGATTTCATCAAGCGCGTCGTAAGGCGGAAGAGAATCCTGGTCAACCTGTCCCGGCTTTAATTCAGCTGAGGGCGGTTTTGTCAGGACATCGGCAGGGATAATTTCTTGATTGCGGTTGATAAATGAGGCGAGTTTATAGACCATTGTCTTGGGCAGGTCTGAGATTACCGCCAGTCCGCCTGACATATCCCCGTACAAAGTACAGTAGCCTACCGCCAGTTCTGATTTATTTCCTGTGGACAGAGTGAGGTAACCTTCCCGGTTTGATATAAACATCAGGATATTGCCGCGGATACGGGCCTGGAGATTCTCTTCGGCTAAATCGGAAAGGCATGCGCCTTCTTCGTTGAGAAAATTGAGATAGTCGGCAAACAAACTTTGAATGGGTATCTCCCTGTAAGATATGCCGAGGTTTTTAGCAAGTCCCCGGGCATCGGTAAGACTGCCGGTTGATGAATAGGAAGTGGGCATCGCCACTCCCAGCACATTGTCCTTGCCCAGCGCATCCGCGGCCAAAACCGCAGTAACCGATGAATCGATTCCCCCGCTAAGTCCAACAACAGCTTTGGTAAAGCCTGTTTTTGACAAGTAATCGCGAATTCCAAGAACCAGGGCATAGTAGACGTTTCCTATATCTTCAGGAAGGGGAGAATAGTATTTTCTGGATCCGGGGAAAATATTCTCTCCTGTTATGTGGAGATTCCCTGCTTCAATATTGTTATTTTCATATTCCAGGAAGATCAGGTCCTCACAAAAGCTGCCTGCCCGGTGAGCGACTGTTCCGCTCGAATTTACCGCAAAACTGGTCCCGTCAAAAATAAGCTCGTCGTTTCCTCCAATCTGGTTTACATAAATAAAAGGTTTGCCATATTTTTGGGCCATTTTTTGAAGCATGTCCAGGCGCAGGTTAATTTTACTGTAATGATACGGGGAAGCGGAAATGTTGATAATCAAATCCGCTTCCTCTTCAATTAGTTTTTCAACGGGGTCAATAGGATAGAGGTGTCTGTTCCAGTAGTCCTTGTCGTTCCAAACGTCTTCACAGACAGTTAAACCGAATTTAACTCCCTTAAATAAAACAGGTTTGTGATTGTCGCCCGACTTGAAATACCTGCTTTCGTCAAAAACGTCGTAGTCTGGGAGGAGTGTCTTGTCCTGACGGCCTGCCAAAGATCCATGGGTGTAAAGCAGAGCTGAATTATAAAGATCCCCGTTTTCCCTGATCGGCGCGCCGACAATAATCGCCACTTCATCACTGTAGGGGATTATATATTTATCAAGAGCAAACTCGACCTCTTTTAAGAAGTCTTCGCGAAACAAAAGGTCACGGGGCGGGTAACCCGTCAAAGCCAGTTCCGGAAAAATTGCCAAATCAACATTTTTGTTGCGGCAGATTTTGATTATACGAGAGATTTTAGCTGCGTTATGTTTTATATTGCCGATTGTGGGATTGAGCTGTGCCAAAGCAATTTTCATCCGTGTAAAGTCCTTCTTTCAAAATTAAATGTCGAAGTAAAGATCATATTCATATGGATGCGGTCTTGTCTTGACTTCCGCTATCTCATCTTTTCTCTTAATCTGAATCCATTCATCGACTACATCCTGAGTAAAAACGCCGCCGCAGAAAAGGAAAGAATAATCCTTTTCAAGAGCGTCAAGTAATTCCAGGAGAGATCGAGGCAATTTTGATATTTTACCCGCCTCCCCGGGGTGTAATTCATGGATCTCCTGATCAACTGGATTGCCCGGGTCAATTTTATTATGCATACCGTCGAGTTGCCTGCAGGCGGCCTCCTTTCTTTGTGAATCTGCCCCCAGTGGAAAAAAATAAAAAACCGTCTTAAATCAGGTCAACTTCGACTTGTTTAAGACGCCTTTGTCATTATAAAATTCAGCGTAATTTTGAATGCTGTTAATTCACTTTTAACATAATGGTATTTTAAAGTCAATGATTTTCGGAAAGGAAAAGTATTGATACATAATTTACCGTTTTTTTCGGGCTTATTTTTATAAAGACGCCGCATAGGATAAAAAAAACCGGTAAATGAGTTTGGACGATATTTTTGAATCATGTCTGTCCTGGTAAGAAATAAATTGAAACGGAGGATTTGCCATGTGTGGGATAACGGGCTGGATAGATTGGGGGACAGATCTGACTTTTAAACAACCTGTTGTTGAAGAGATGAATAAAACACACTCTTTTCGCGGACCGGACGCCGCCGGAATTTGGGTATCTCCCACAGCTGTCCTGGCTCACCGCAGGTTGACTGTTGTCGATCCGGAAGGCGGGGGGCAGCCTATGGTCCGGCAAAGCGGCGCCAATAAATATATCCTGGTCTATAACGGGGAACTGTATAATACTGCTGAACTGCGTCAGGAACTGGAATCCCGCGGCTACATGTTCGAAGGGTATTCGGATACTGAAGCGCTTCTGTTCTCCTTTATTGAATGGGGCGCCGGTTGTTTACGGCGTTTTAACGGGATTTTTGCCTTTGCCATCTGGGATGAGTCCAGGCGGAGGCTTTTTTGCGCCCGTGACCGGCTGGGAGTAAAACCATTCTTTTACGCTCAACGCGGCAGCGCTTTTCTGTTCGGATCGGAGCTGAAATCCCTGCTTGCTCATCCGCTGGTTGAACCCGAGATAGACGCTCAAGGCTTGGCCGAGATATTTGTGATGGGACCCGCCAGGACCCCCGGATGCGGCGTATTCCGGGGGATTGAAGAACTTAAACCGGGATACTGCCTTATCTGTCATCAGGACGGTATTCAACCGCGGCAGTACTGGTCTCTGGAAAGCAGGCCGTTTGAAGATACCCTGACTAATGGTGTAAATAAGGTGTACGAACTTCTGGAAGATACGGTAAACCGTCAGCTGGTTTCGGATGTGCCTGTTTGTGTATTTCTTTCCGGCGGTCTAGACTCAAGCGCAATTTCGGCTTTTGCCTCAGATGTTTATGCACGGTCCGGAAGGAGTCCTCTGCATACCTACTCGATAGATTATCTAGAAAATGACCTCTATTTCAAGCCGAACTACTTCCAGCCGGATCCCGACACGCAGTGGGCTTTGATGGTTTCCGGTTATCTCGGAACAAAGCATCACCATGTGACTATCAATACTCCCGGGTTGGTGGATGCGCTAACCAGGGCCGTGACGGCCCGCGACCTGCCCGGCATGGCTGATATTGACGCTTCTTTATATTTATTCAGCAAGGAAATAAAAAAGGATGCTACGGTAGCGTTGTCCGGAGAGTGCGCGGATGAAATTTTCGGAGGATATCCATGGCTGCACAACGAAAGAGATCTCAACGCCGAAACTTTTCCCTGGATACGCATGGTTCCCGAGCGGGCAAACATACTTTCTACCGAAATCCGAGGACTTATCAAGCCTCAGGAATATGTCGCCCGCAGATTTGAAGAGGCAGTAGGGGAAGTACCCTTTTTACCGGGAGAGGATCCTTTGGAAGCGAGATCACGCAAAATGCTCTTCCTTACGATGACGAGGTTTATGCCTATGCTCCTGGACCGGAAGGACCGGATGAGCATGGCTGCCGGTCTTGAAGTGCGCGTTCCTTTCTGTGATCACCGTCTGGTGGAGTATGCCTGGAATATTCCCTGGCTGATGAAAAGCTGCGACAACATGGAAAAAGGCATCTTACGCCGGGCGCTGGCCGGTGTCCTGCCTGAACAAGTACTTTTGCGCAAGAAAAGCCCCTATCCTAAAACACATCACCCGGATTACCTCGCGGCTGTCCGTAATTTGCTGGCGGAAACCATCAACGATCCTGCCTCACCGCTGGGGCGCCTGCTTGACCGGTCTGCCCTGGATAAAATAATAGCCACCGATGCGGCATGCTTTAACCCGGCGTGGTTCAGCCAGTTAATGGGCGGCGCGCAGCTTTTTGCCTACCTGATCCAGGTTGATTTCTGGCTGCGGGAATATAAGGTTTCGATTAAAGCTTGAGTTCCTCCAGCCTTCTGACACGCTCCGCAATCGGCGGATGGGTGCTGAAAAGGCGGGTAAATGATGCGCCGGAAAGCGGGTTGACAATGAACATGTGCGAGGCGGCGGGGTTAACCTGCATCGGGATGCGGTTAGCGCTCCGTTCCAGTTTTAACAGGGCGTTGGCCAGCCCTCCGGCCTGTCCCGCTATGCGCGCTCCCGAGGCGTCCGCCTGGAATTCCCTCGTTCTTGAAATAGAAAGCTGAATTAAAGTCGCCGCCAGCGGCGCCAGGATAATCATCAGCAAAGTAGCGGCAAGGCCAAGGAAACCGTTGTCGTTATCATCGTCGCCCCCGCCGAAGATAAGGCCCCACTGAAGCATATTGGCGATCATGGTTATAGCGCCGGCTATCGTCGCCGCGATTGTTCCAATCAGGACATCACGGTTCTTTACATGGGCAAGTTCGTGCGCAAGAACACCTTCTATTTCACTTCGGTTCAGTACCTGCATCAATCCCTCGGTAACCGCCACGGCGGAATGCGCAGGATTGCGGCCTGTGGCGAAGGCGTTGGGCTGAGACGAAGGTGTGATGTAAACCTTGGGCATCGGCAGACCCGCACGCGCGGTTAAATTGCGTATTATATCGTAAAGCTCGGGCGCCTCATGTTCGGCCACGGGTTTTGACCTGGTCATCGAAATAGCTATCCGGTCACTGAAAAAGTAGCTGAAAAAGTTCATTGCCAGCGCAATAATAAAGAAAAGCAAAGCTCCGGATCTGCCATTGATCAGATTTCCGATTAAAACCAGCAGGATTGTAAGCAACCCCATCAATAACCAGGCTTTAAAGTTGTTCACGATCTTTAACAGCCTCCTGTTCTTAATAATCACTTTTATTTTATTTTCCATGTCTGAATCTATCTATACTATTATAGCCCGAAAGGATTCTGTATGGCAAGGTGATTCTATTACATTATTATTATTATTATTATTATTATTTAATCTCCCGCTGCTGTTATTCAAAGCAAATTGCTTTATTAACCCGAAAAAACTTCCTCTGTACAAATCTGGACGTAATTGTTAAAATGGTTGCGTAAAGTTTGAATTAGATACTGAAGGGAGGTTAAATTACTTATCGGGTTAATCATAGATGAAGCGCTCGAGGTAGTAAGAAATTTCCAACAGCATCTGCAAGGGAGGGGAAAAGACAAAGTTTTCAACAGCAGGGATAAGACATTATAGAAGCTAAAAGATTAGTTTTACTATTAACCGGTTGAACTAAACTCAAGAGGGAGGAAGAGCATGAAGATTTTAGTCTTATTGAAACAAACTTTTGATACGGAAGCAAAAATTTCGATAGAAGGCGGTAAGATCAGCCGCTCTGGTGTCAGCATGATCATCAACGCCTATGATGAATTTGCTGTTGAAGAAGCCCTGAAAATTAAGGAAAGTTTAGGCGGAGAAGTTACAGTAGTCAGCACAGGGGACGATGGGGTACAGGATGCCCTGCGGCAGGCTCTGGCCATGGGCGCAGACAAGGCTGTTCTTATTAATCCGGGGACTGACGATGTAGATGAATTTACAGCAGCAACCGTTTTGGCGAAGGCTGTTTCCGGAATGGAATACGACCTTATTCTTGCCGGCTGGCGTGCTGTTGACGACGGTTCAGCTCAGGTAGCGGGCCGTGTGGCGGAAATCCTTGGAATTCCTATTGCCAAATTGGCTTCCAAGATAGATGTTGAAGCGGGCAAAGCGACGGCGACCTGCGAAATAGAAGGCGGCACTGAAGTAATCGAACTGCCTCTGCCGGCGATTATTACCGCTCAAAAAGGCTTGAATGAGCCCCGTTATCCTTCCATGAAAGGCATTATGCAGGCTAAAAAGAAGCCCATGGATAAGAAGGGCTTAGGCGATCTCGGCCTGGATGCCGGCGCAGTTGCGGCTAAAGTAAAGGTACTGAGTGTTTCCCTTCCCGCGGCAAGGGCGGCGGGCAAAGTTTTTGACGGTGAGCCTGCTGACACCTCAGCGGCAGTGGTAAAAGCTTTGCGCGAAGAAGCAAAAGTTATCTAAGGAGGGTTATATAATAGATGGCAAAAGGAATTTTTGTATTTGCAGAGGTTAAAGACG
>LDZT01010685.1_pt1 | contig 46532 bp, 40 predicted proteins | sample 615521 | NCBI WGS metagenome assembly LDZT01 (sample SAMN03408292, study PRJNA278302) | terrestrial metagenome | isolation source: oil reservoir sample SB1 | place: USA: Alaska, North Slope, Schrader Bluff formation | collected 2011-09 | reverse complement strand
TATCAGATAAGGGTTTAAAAGGGTGGAGGTGAAGAAAAAATAGAGGTACTCTAAAAGCCTTGTAAGACAAGGGTTTCAGAGTTTTCTGAAAGGCACAAATTATTAAATAATTGGAGGTATAACAAAATGAAGATAGGGATAATCTCTGATACGCATGATAATTTACCTCAAATAAGAAAAGCTGTAGAAATATTCAACCGGGAAAAAGTGGAACTGGTCCTGCATGCCGGTGATTTTGTTTCTCCCTTTACTTTTTTAGAGTTTAAAAATTTAAACTGCCCTCTAAAAGGAGTGTTCGGGAATAATGACGGAGATAAACTTTACCTCCAGGAAAAATTTAAAGGAATTGGAGAGATTTACCCAGCACCATATGAGACGAACATAGACCATAAAAATATAATTATTCTGCATAAAGAAAAATTAATAGATGCCTTGGCAGAGAGTCAAAAATACGAGGTAATAATCTATGGCCATACCCACCGAACTGATTTGCGCAAAATCGGAAAGACACTTATTATAAACCCCGGGGAATGTGGAGGCTGGCTCAGCGGAAAAAGCACCATTGCTTTATTAGACCTGAAAAATTTAGAGGCAAAGATTGTAGAGCTAGCGGATAGCGTTTAGTGTACAGCGTGTAGTTGGGGTGTATGGCAATACGCCCCTACAATCTCTTTGTTGCTTGATTGTTCCCTCTCCCAAAATAATACAATTCTCCTTCTACTTTCTCCCATACAATGGTCCAAAGTTTGCACATGCTCTAAAATCAGCAGATTCTAAATCAGAAGTGCCAAAAGAAACCCAGGCTTTCGGTCGGAAGATCTGCTCTTGGGGGACATTGTGCATAGCTACCGGTATCCTGAGCATAGAGGATAGGGTGATGAGGTCTTTTCCAATATGTCCATAACTAATGGCCCCGTGGTTAGCTCCCCAGTTGTTCATCACGGAATAGACATTCTTAAAGGCCCCCTTACCAGTTAGGATAGGGGCAAACCAGGTAGTAGGCCAGGTGGGATCGGTTCGTTCATCTAAGATATGGTGGATTTGGGAAGGTAGGTCTACGGTGTAGCCTTCAGCAATCTGTAATACTGGTCCTAAACCCTTTATGAGGTTTATTCTTACCATCGTAACAGGCATTACACCCTGGGTATAGAAGGTGGAGGAATATCCTCCTCCCCGGAAATATTCTAAATTAGCCGGACTCCATTTAGTGTTTTGCAGACACCTTTTCATTTCTTCTTCAGTTATCTCCCAGAAGGGTTTCATGGTTGATTTTCCGTCTTCCTTCTGTTGGCCGGTAGCATCTAAAGTGGTAGCACCGGAATTAATCAGATGAAGGATGCCATCTTTGGCCAGGCCGGTCAATTCTTTTCCGGTTACTCTCTTTACTGCTTTGGGGCTCCAGTAAGTTCTAATATCAGAAAAGATTTGGGCTCTATCGGTTAAGAGGTGATTGAATAACATAGAAACTCCGTTTAAGCTATCATTTTCGGTGGCAAAGATAAAGGCCTCCCTTATACCGTTCCAATCAAAGGAAGTGTTTAAGATAGTCTCCATAAAGTCACCATTCGGGAAGTGGTCAGTCCATTGTCTCTGGCCTTGAAAACCAGCAGCAAGGGCATTATGGCCTTCGGCCTCCTCAGTAAATCCTAATTCGGCTAACTTTGGATTGCCGACCATTAAGTCCCGAGCTATCAGGGTCATCTTGACTACCATCTCCCACTCTCGCTCCTTTTGGGAGTGGGAGTGCTTTAAGTCTTCTCTATTTCTATCTTTTCCTTCTGGACAATTCTCTTTGACCCAGGATAGGGCTTTTTCATATTCTTCTTTATCGTAGATCTCTTCTTCTATCCTCCGGATGATCTCAGTCATATCTACATATTCTGTCCTCATCCCCAGATAATCCTGAAAGAAACTGGGGGATACCTGGGAACCGGCAATTCCCATAGAAACACCACCGATAGAAAGGTAAGATTTTCCTTTCATGGTGGCTGCGGCCAGCCCAGCTTTGGCAAATTGTAATAGTTTTTGTTCTACATCTTCGGGGATACTATTATCATCTCTATCCTGGACATTTTTTCCATAGATACCAAAAGCGGGTAAACCGACCTGATCATGGCCGGCAAGGGCAGCAGAGAGATATACTGCTCCCGGTCTTTCGGTTCCATTAAATCCCCAGATAGCCTTGGGGATAAGAGGGTCCATATCTATGGTCTCCATCCCGTAACACCAGCAGGGAGTTACACTTATGGAGACTCCTACACCTTCTTGTACAAATTTATCGGCACATTTGGCAGCTTCTGCTACTCCTCCGATGGTAGTATCAGCGATTACACATTCTACTGGTAAGCCATTAGAATGTCTGAGTTTTTTGGCAATCAAAGCTGCGGTAGATTTAGCCATTCTCATAGTTTGTTCTTCAAGTGATTCTCTAATCCCTTGTCGGCGTCCATCGATGATGGGACGAATACCGACTTTAGGAAGTCTTCCTGGTAGTCTTTTTTGGATATTTGGCATATTTCACCTCTCCAACAATTATTGTTAATGAACTTAATTTTTTAAAATAAATTAAAATTATCTCTGGTTATGTTTTAAAGATAATTTTTAATAATTTCTTTTACTTCACTATTCAATCTATCTTTTTCATTCTGATCAAGATCCAATAAAGGTTTTCTGGTGAAAGATGGTTTAAACCCACGGTAAATAAGAGCTTGTTTAAAATAAGTTAAGTTTGCACCATTCTTTAATACCCTGGCTATATGTCTTATAATAATCTGTTTTTCATGTGCTTTATCATATTTTTTTTCTTTTATAGCCTGGTAAAATTCTATAAAAATTTCAGGAAAAACATTAGCATTCCCCGAAACACTTCCCTTTGCCCCATATAATATAGCCGATAATGCAATATTATCTGATCCAATAATTACGTCAAAATCATCTGGAGTTTCATCGATTAATCGGCTCAACCTTAACATATCTTCCATACTGTTTTTAATCCCCACTATGTTTTTTACCTTAGCTAACTTAGATACAGTTTCTGGTAATAAATCGTTAGTGCTACAACCAGGAAGATTGTATAAATAAACTGAAAAATCATCGCTCACATTTTTTGCTATCTCCAGATAATAATTTTCCATTTCTCGTTGGCTTACATTGAAATAAAAAGGGGTAATCGCTCCAATACCAGCAGCCCCTATGCTTTCGGCATGCCGGGCTAATTCACATGCCTCTTTAGTAGATATAGAACCAACCTGGATGAAGATATTTCCTCTATCGCCAACATATTCTACTACCAGCTCTGCGACCATCTTTCTTTCTTCTTTGTTCAATAAAAATGCTTCACCAGTAGTTCCTAAAATATAAAAATCCTTAACCCCGGATTTAATTAAGAAATCGAAATGTGCCTTGATACCTTCTTTGTCAATTTCACCTTTTTCATCAAATGGGGTGATTGTGGGAACTATAAGATCTTTCATTCTTTTCATTGAACCGCACCTTCTCTTAATTATAGATTTATTCTCCCAGGGAATAACTTGTTACATTATAAAAAATACTTAACCCTTATATGTATTATTTATTATAACAAGAATTTTTCAATTAAAAATAAAATAATTATTTTTTAATATTATAATCTTGCTTATTTTCAATTATTCTTCTTGCTTCTTCTAAATCTTCCTGAGTATCAATACTTAAGGCGTTATAATTATATTTAGTTTCAGCAACATATAACTTATATCCATATTCTAAAACCTTTAGTTGTTCTAAAGATTCTATTATGGACAAGGGAGTATCGTCTAATTTTACAAATTCCTGCAGAAAAGATTTTCTATAACCGTAAATACCTATATGTTCATAAACTTTATAATTTTCCTTTTTTCTGGGAAACGGTATCAGAGAGCGACTAAAATATAAGGCATTTCTATCAATATCGCAAACTACTTTAACTACATTCTCATCCTTAAATTTATTTTTATTATGAAGTTCATAACATAGAGTTGCCATCAATCTATTTTCATCTTTAATCAGCACTTCAATAAGTTCGTCTATCATTTCAAAACGAATAAATGGTTCATCCCCCTGGATGTTAATTATTAAATCAAAATCCAAGCCTTTGATCGCCTCGGCAATTCGAGAAGTTCCATTGGGATGATTAACCGAAGTCATCACTGCTTTCCCTTTAAATCTTTCCACTTCTTCTGCAATTCTCTTGTCATCTGTCGCTACAATAACTTCGTCTAATAATTTTGATTGTTTAGCTCTCTCGTACACCCGTTGAACCATTGATTTTCCGCAAATATCTTTCAGAGGTTTACCGGGTAATCTGGTAGAACTATATCGAGAAGGAATAACTCCTACAACCTTCATTTTTAATAATTTCTCCTTTGTGCTTAAAAAATCTTTATAATTTGTATTGCTGGGCTCTTTTTAACAGTTTTTCTCTATCTATCGCTTTAACATTTTCTACTATCCATTCTCTCATCTTCTTTCCTTCTTCCGATTCCTGAGGATAGCTCATAAAATCTAAAGAAATTCCCAATCTATCAGCAATTCTATAAGCCATAATAGGCCATATCTTTCCGATATCTCCGACTACCGGAATGCTCTTTTCGTGACGTGCAAAGGCAGACATTTCCATTCGAAAGGGAATACCGGTGATTTTAGTCTTGGGTAATCCTTTATCGATTGCTTCTTGAATCTTTTTATTCTTGTTTTGTATTAATTTAGCCTGCATTAACTGTTTATCTAAATCAATCCTAATTATGGTCTTCTCTTTAAGACTATAAGTTCTAAATCCGATCCAATGAGACCAAATCCCATGACCGGTATAACATTCAAAAGGACCATCATGAATTTCTTGAGTTAAGGCCACAGCCGATTCTATAATAATATCTGATTCTTCTAACATTCTGGCGATGCGCATAGATCTTTCTGAAATTGAGATACTATCACCAACAGAAAGCCCTACTGCACCTCCTCCAACAAGTTGAGGGACACTAACTATTACTGGAAATCCTTTCTCTACTCCTTTTCCGATCATTGTTCTCTTATCTGCTCCCCAGCCCGCTACTTCTTCAAAGGGCAGATTATAGGTTTGAGTAATATTAAGAATTTCCCGAGAAAGCAATTCTGTTCTTAAACCCATTGGATAAGCCATATTCCCAGCAGCTTTTATAATAATATTACCATCAATATCCTTTGATTTTTTTAGAAGCTCTTCATCTAAAATCAATTCTTTTCTTAAATTTTCTAAATCAGGCTCTTCCACCTGGGTAAATTCAAAAATATCCCCTCGAGGGAGAAAATTACTATCTGGTTCAAATCCTAATTTGCCTCCCTCTATTCTCTTTACTTTATCTAAACTTCCAGCCATCTCATGAGCAATTACCGCTGAGCTTGTGCTAACATTATTTATAATATTTTTATCCATTAATTCAGAGATTAAGACTGTAATTCCTTCATGAATATTTGGTCCGCTTCCTGTAACCACCATTATCTTGCCATTTTTCTTCTTTGCTTCTATTATCTTATCTATTGCTTTATCTAAATTATCTCTACTGGCCTGCTCTAATTCTCGATAATACTTATTTATTAAATCAAGGTTGTACTTCATTTTATATGCCTCTTCTCTTTACTTTTTCGTAATTAAAAATATATAAAATTCAGAAATTATTTTCTCTCATTAAAAACAAAGTTTTATTCTAAGGAACATACCCCGCTAATTTAGGTAACCACAGAACAATCCCTGGAATATAAGTACATGCCAATAGCACTGCTATTAAAACACCAAGAAAGGGCCACATTTCCCTGATTATTCCTCCCAAAGGAACTTTGGATAAAGCACTAACAATAAATAGATTTTCTCCATAAGGCGGGGTAGAAAGGCCTATCATCGCATTTAATACCGAAATAACCCCGAGATGAATTAAGTCAATTTCGAAAAAAATGGCAATTGGTATTAGTATAGGCATTACGATCAGTTCTCCTACAATAGGGTCCATAACACAGCCCAATAATAGCAAAAATATATTTACAAATAGCAAGTACATATATTTATTGGTAATAATTCCTGAATTCATAACAAAATTAGTTAAAGCTACCGGCAATTGTTCCCGAGAAACAATATAACTAAAGATAAGTGCAGCGGCAACCATAGCCGATACATAACCGGTGCTTAAGGCAGATTCTTTAAAAATAGTTATTAATTTTTTAAAACCTAAAATACGATAACCAACTACCGACAAGATTAGAGCATAAAAAACTGTAGCGGCAGCTGCTTCTGTAGGAGTAAAAACCCCACCATAAATCCCCCACAATAAAATCACCGGAGTTAAAAGCGGGAAAAAAGCCTTAAAAAAAGATTTAATTAAACTTTTCAAGTTGAAGGCTTCACCGGTAGGATAATTCCGTTTATGGGAAATGTAAGCAATATACACCATCATGGCAACTCCTAAAAAAAGACCGGGTATAATCCCACCAATAAATAAGTGGCCTAAAGAAGCTCCCGAAATCATCGAATAAATTACCATAGGAATACTGGGAGGAATAATGGGACCAATAGTTGCACTTGCTGAAGTTACCGCACAGCTAAATTCAGGGTCAAATCCGGCATCATTCATAGACCTTATTTCTATTAATCCCAAACCAGAGGCATCCGCAATTGCTGAACCGGTCATTCCGGAAAAAATAACTGATGCCAATACATTAACATGCCCTAATCCACCTTTTAGTGAACCAACTATTTTATTTGCAAAATTAAAAAGACGCTCGGTAATCATACTTTCATTCATTATTTTAGCGGCTAAAATAAATAATGGCACGGCGAGTAAAACAAATTTCTTTTCAAAACCTATAACCATTTGATCTAAAATTACTGCAGGACTTATTCCAGATAAAATAATATAAATCATTGAAGGTACAGAAATCGAAAAGATAATAGGATATCCAAAAATAAACATAATTGCAAATAAAACTATCCATATGGTTATAAGCATTTTATTTCATCTCCTGTTCTGTCTATATCTTTATTATCTTTATTAGTAAATAAAAATTTAATATCACCAATTATATGCTCGATATTATGAACTATAGTAAGGATTAAAAATATGGAAAATACCATAAAAACATAAGTCCAGGGGATTTTAAGGGCAACCGTCTTTATCCTATAATTAAACAAAAGATATTCCCAAACAGGTTTAAAAATAATGATAAAAACAACGGTGGTAATGGTATTAAAAATTATATTCACCACCTTCTGAACTTTTGGAGGTAATTTATCATAGACAATATTAAATTTTACATGACCTCCCTCTCTTACTCCCCAGGCAGCACCCAGATATAAGGTCCAGATGTAAGCGTAAATAGACAATTCGAAGGGCCACTCTAAAGAAATATTAAGAAAATATCGATAGAAAACTTGAATAACGATTGCTAAGGTACAGGTTATTAGAGCCGCTGTGGAAAGAACTTCTTCAAAAAAAATAATTATAAACTGATAAATTCTTTTTAATAATTCCATTAAATCAACCACGCTTTCGGTTTTAGAATAATTAACCTTTTAGCAATTTAGTAAGGGGCAAGAGATTTGGCCTCTTGTCCCTTACTAAACAATATGGAGTATCTTTAGTTTAGCTAAAAATTATTCTGCTTCATATACCTCTGCACTTACATTTTGTATCTTTTCGTATACCCCTTCACCCCAAATTTTATCATTTTTAACATACATTTTCTTGGTGTTTTCCATAAAGGCAGCCTTATCCGGAATGATTATTTCCATACCAAATTCGTTTTGGAATTTAGCCAGCAAACTTGCTTCTTGCTCTAAAACTAATTGGTTACAGTAATTTCTTCCGATTAACAACGCTTTTTTCATATACACTTTATAATCTTCCGGCATACTCTCCCAAACTTTTTCATTAATTGTGGGGTTAATAATGGTCATCTGATGGTCAGTCAAAACTATATAGTGAGTGACTTCATAAAATTTACTGGAATAATCAGTAGGTAAAGGGTTGTCCTGTCCATCTATGGTCCCTGTCTTCAAAGCCATATAGACTTCATTGAATCCTAAGGGAGTAGGTTGAGCACCTAACCCACGGCCGACATCCATCCAGGCCTCTGAACCAGGCATTCTTAATTTAACCCCTTTAAGATCCTCAGGAGTCCTAACTACTCCGGCTTTTTTGGTCAAATTTAACTCCCTGGTCCCTAAGAACCAGGTGTCTAAAACTACTAAGCCGGATTTCTTTCTCAATTCATCCCAATAAGCTTTTCCGATAGGACCATTTACCACATAATACAGGTGGTCTAAGCTTTTAAATACATAGGCAGCTTCTAATACCCCAATTTCCGGATAGGGGACTAAATCAGCATACCAAGAAGGCGAACCATCACACATATCGATATCTCCGCGCATAGTTCCCAGTACCTGGGTTTTTTGATCTGCTAATTGCCCGGAATGATATATGGTCACTTTAATGTTTCCACCGGTTAACTGTTCTACCATTTCAGCAAATTTCATAAAACCTTGAGTTTGTGGTTCTAAAGGGGTAGCAGCGGTAGAAAATTTCAAATTATATTTTGGTTGTTCAGCGAGAACCACTATAGAAGTCAAAACTACAAGTAAGCAAACTGTTAAAGCAATTTTTAAAAATTTATCTCTTTTCACAATAAAATCCTCCTTTTATTTTAAAATACCAAACTCTCAATACAATATTTTCTTTTTTATATCACCTCCATTATTTGTCAAAATACTTCTTACTGGACATGCTTTTTAAAATTTACACCTTTAAAAATTATTTTTATCCGTACTTTTAAAGTTAAATCGGTTTCGCAAAATATTCGCCAGCAAAAAGCGTAGTGACTATACATTTATTTACAATAAGCATTTAATTTTTTGGCGGAATTTCTGATTATAAGTTCTGTGTTTAAAGTTACTACAGTTGGTTTATGATCTAACTTTTTTTCTTCATTTTCTATCTTTTTTATTAGCAGTTCAGCTGCTGTGGAACCAAGCTGATACACAGGTTGTCTTATTACAGTTATGGGTGGCTCTAATATGGAAGCCCAATCCGAATCATCAAAACAAACAATGCCTATATCATCGGGTATGGTAAGACCCATCTCTTTGATAGCAATTAATGCACCCATAGACATATCTATATTGGTGGTAAAGATTGCTTCAGGTCTATTGGATTGTTTTAATAACTCTCGAGTTAATCTCTTACCACTCTCCTTTTTAAAATTACCAATTTTAATCAAGCTATCATCTTTAGCTATGCCAGCTTCTTCTATCGCTTGCAGATATCCTCTCAGTCTTTCTGCACCGGTAGTTCGGTCTAAATAGCCATCCACTATTCCTATTTTTTTATAACCTTGATCTATCAGATATTTTACTGCCTTATATGCTCCATCGACATTATCAACCAAAACCGCATCACAATCTACTCCCTCTATCAGCCTGTCTAAAAGTACAACTTTGGTTCTTGAATTTGTCAGGTGCTGAACATATTCTGAATTTTTACCGGTAGGAGTGAGTATTATTCCATCTACTCTGTTAGACTTTAAAACTTTTAAATAGTTGAGTTCTTTCTCAGGATTTTCGTCTCCATTACATAAAATGGTATTATAACCAAATTTATTGGCCATATCTTCCACAGATTTAGCGATAACTGAATAAAACTGCGAAAGAACATTCCCTACAATTATCCCGATAGAATTGGTCTTTTTCTGCCTCAGGTTCCTAGCAACTGCATTTATTTCATAGTTTAATTCCGATACGGCTTTAAGAACTTTTTTTCTGGTTTTATCTCTAACCCCGGGGAAATCTCCTAAAACTCTAGAAACAGTTGCCGTAGAAACCCCTGCTTTTTTGGCCACATCTTTTATATTTATTTTCATATTCAATCCCTCTGGGCGTAAACAATTCAATATAATGTAAACGTTTACAATTGTTAACGATTACATTTTATACCAATATTATTCTCCTGTCAAGAAATTTATGGAAATTTTGTGAATTTTATTTGGATATTATAAATCCGGGAGAATGCGGGGGCTGGCTAACCGAGGAAAACACCGTTGCCCTGTTGGACTTGAAAAATATAGAGGCAAAGATTATAGACTTAGCGGATAACGTTTAGAAACAGTTAGCTGGTTACATGGTTAATTGGTTAAGATAGCAAAAAACGTATCTAGTATCTCGTGAATCGTATCTCGTACAAAATACAGTAATGAGTAATAAAATTATATTTATGAATATGTAAAAACAGGTTACTTATCACATGTTACACATTAATTCACTTATTGCTTAGTTAGTTAACTAGTTATAAGACTTCTCTTCTCTTGCATCTTCTTAACCAGCTAACCAAGTAACTAACTAACGAGCTAACTAATTATATACGCTAAACGCTGTACGCTCCACGCTAGGTTATTTTTCATTCTCTCTCGCTTGCTTCTTGTAACAGTTTTAGAGTCTGTTCCAGTTTCTGCAGTTCTTCTCCATATTTGCTCCAGTTTCCCTCGCGAGCATACTTTTGAGCACTTTCGTAATATCCCGCTGCTTCCTTAATTAAATCTTTAAGAGTTTTTTCTTCACCCGTCACTACAATTTCTCTTTCTCTAAAACTCCTAGCAAAGAGCTTCTCTAAAGCATCTTCCAGATTATTTCCTATCACCACATCGGAACCATTAGAAACGATTACTCTCTTCAGTTCAGGAATCTCACCGGTCTCTGCCCGTAAATACAAAGGCTCAACATAGATTATCGATTCTTCTATAGGGATTACCAGTAAATTTCCCCGGATAACCGTAGAACCCTTCTGTCCCCAAAGGGTCAACTGCTGGGAGATTTCCGAATCCTGGTCAATCCTCGCCTCTATCTGCATCGGGCCAAAGATTAACTTTTCCTTGGGAAATTTATAAACAATCAAGTTACCATAATCCGGCTGGTCATTCTTTGCAGCTAACCAGGCAATCATATTATTCTTGGTAGAAGGAGTAAAGGGAGTCATTAAAATAAATTCTTCCCTTTCGTGACCCGGAAGTCTGGTTACAATATAATATGGCTCCATCCTGATTTCATTTTCAGCATAAATTTCATTAGGAGTATTCCAGTAATCTTCCTTATTATAAAATACATCAGGATCCATCATATGGTAAGTAGAATAAAGCTCAGCCTGTACCTGAAAGAGGTCTTTAGGATAACGGATATGTTCCTTTAAATTCTCAGGCATCTGGTTAAAGTTCTTAAATAGTTGTGGAAATATATTTTGATATACTTTAACTACGGGGTCCTTCTGATCTATAACATAAAAATCCATTGTTCCATTGTAGGCATCAATTACCACCTTGACCGAATTTCTAATATAATTGAAATAACCTCCCTTGATCGGAGTAGAGTAAGGATAATTACTAGATACGGTATAAGCATCCTGTATCCAGAACAGCTTCCCTTCTTTAGAAATTACCATATAAGGATCTCTGTCGTAACCCAGGAAAGGAGCTACCTTATTGACTCTCTCCTGAATATTACGATAAATCATAATTTTACTCTCGGGAGTAAAATTAGTAGTAAGTAAAATCTGCATATTAGAATATTTTATGGAAAATAGAATCCTTCTCCACAGAGAGGAGACCGCAATCCCGCCATTGCCTGCATAGGTACTGTAAACATTATCATCTCCTTTGGGATAATCAAATTCTTTGGCTTTGGTCTTCACAATTACATAATCTTTGGTTATCTCCCCATAGTAAATCTCCGGTCTTTTAATCGTAAGATTTACACTGGAAACCGGAGGAATATCTTTAATTAATAAATAAGGAAGACCTTCTCCGCTTATTTTATTAACCGGATTTACCACTGCCCCATAGCCATGAGTATAAGTTAATACCTCATTTACCCAGGTTCGGGCCTGTTCCGGTATCTTGTTTTTATCTAATTCCCGGGGAGAGACCATCACCTGCTGATAGTTTCCGTTAAAGTAATAACGGTCCATATCTACACTATTAAAATCATAGTATAATCTGATGGCCTGAATCTGTTTTAGAGTCTGTTTTATAGGCCTCCAATCCCAGAGTCGGATATTTCTGATCGTCTCATCATTTTTTTCAATATCCTCCAAACTTATCTCTTCCTTAACTGGAAATTCCTCCTCCTCAATTTTATCTAAACCATATGCTGCCCGGGTAGCTTTAATATTATTTAATATATAGGGTCTCTCTTTGCTGCTTTCATTAGGTAATACTATCGCCTTCTGCATAATCTCAGGATAAACTCCCCCCAACAAGATAGAGACACCAATCAATACCGCCAATCCCAAAGCTGGTAATTTCCAATTTTGCCTTCTGGCAGTTACAAAAAATAGTACTGCACAAACTAAAGCTAAAACCATTAAAATTCTCAGGGCAAATAGAGTGGCATGAATTTCTGTATAACCTGCTCCATAGATAACCGCACGGGTAGAATAGAGAATCTTAAAGGCATTTAACCAATACTGCCAAGATTTTAAAATTAATATGAAGCCGATAAGTAAGGAAAGATGCACCTTGACCGGGGTTTCAATAACCAGTTTTCTATATTCGTATTTTACCGCTTTTTTAATAATATAAATGGCGGCAACGACAACAGTAATTAAGGTAAGAGCAAAGGATAGCCAGTTTCTGACGAATTCCCAGAAAGGAAGACTGAACATATAAAAACCGATATCCTTATTAAAGATGGGGTCAGTTATTCCAAATGAAGTCCTGTTTAAATAAATCAGAATCTTTTCCCAGCTGGCGCCCTCGGAGAATCCCATAAATAGCGCCAAAATCAGGGAAAACCAGAAAACAAATTTTTTATTTATCTGAATATTTTGCAGACTTTTATACAGTTGAATCTCCGGCCTTTCAAACTCATCCTGGCTTATTTCCACCTGAAACTCCGGAGCAAAACGTCGGGCAAAAGAAAGATTTATAAAAGACAATATAAAAAATGCTGCGGCAAAAAACAGCATAACTACCCCTTTAGTCAGTAGTATCTTCCAAAAAACATTAACATATTGTACTGACTTAAACCATATTAAATCAATATAAATTGAAGCAATCGCACCCACAATTATTACCACTAATAAGATTATACCAATAATTACCCATTTTAAATTTTTTGTTTTAGCAGCCATCTCTTCCCTCCAATTTTTATTTTTTATACCTGTATTATATCATGCTACACCAGCATTGCAATAAATGAAAAAAGTTGCCAAAAGGTGCCAGGCACCTTTTGGCAACTTTTTAAAATAAATCCTTATAACTTTTAAGTTTAAAAAGAGATTCTGCGTTTTTTATTGCCTTTACGATTGCCCGAGCCATTACTTCTGCAGCAATTGCCCCCACCACATTTGCTCCTGCCTCTACCTCGCCGGTGGCCATACAAAAGATAGTATCCCCGTCAAACATTGTATGAGCGGGGCTTATAGTCCGGGCATAACCATCCTGGGCCATCATCGCTACTTTGGTTGCTCCGTCCTTGGTTAGCTTTGCATTAGTGGCTATAACTCCTATAGTAGTATTTTTTGAAAAATTACTTCCGCTTCTTTGAGGAAAATTTCTCAAGAAAGACATAGTGTTAGCAAATTCTTTTTTATCCTCACTTAAAACCCCGGCAATAATCTCTCCACTTTCCGGGTCAACTACATCTCCAAAACAGTTCACTGCCACTATGGCTCCTATTATTAGCTCTTGAGACTTAAAGCTGGCCGTGCCCAGACCGCTCTTCATACAACGAAGTCCACCAAATATCTTCCCTACCGTTGCCCCGGTCCCAGCTCCAATGTTCCCCTGTCTGATTTCTTCTTCATTTGCCTTAAGGCAGGCCTCATAGCCCATCTTAGCATCAGGCCTTATCCGGTAATCACCTATATCTAGATCAAAGAGGACTGCCCCGGGGACAATAGGAACTTTAGTTAACACCACATCGAAACCTATTCCTCTTTCTTCTAAATATTTCATCACCCCTGAAGCTCCATCGAGTCCAAAGGCACTGCCTCCGCCCAAATAGATAGCGTGGGCTTTATCTACTAGATTTACCGGATTTAAAAGGTCCGTCTCCCGCGTGCCCGGAGCTCCTCCCCGCACATCAACTCCTGTTGTTGCTCCTTTTTCACAGATAACTACCGTACAGCCGGTCCCGGCTTTTAAATTCTGACTGTGACCTACTTTTATTCCCGGCACATCGGTAATGGCATCTTTCAAAACTCTCGAACTCCCCTTATCATTCATCTCTTATACTCCTTATCTTTAAGATTATTTTACCCGAAGCTTCTATCTAATCTCTTTTTTAAAGTATAGCTTATTATACTATTCGATAAAACAAATGAAAAACCCTCTTTTTTATAATAGTTTTTTGTTTTCAGAATAATAACTTATTATGCGTCCTTTTAGATAATGTAGGAGTATATTACTATATGGTCTTAGCAGTATATAAGATAAGGGTATTGATATATATGTTTTACCCTTCAAAAATTGCTACTCTTTTAAAATAAAAGGTTTACATTTTAACTATAAACAAGCTTTATAAATTGATATTACTTCTTCTAAAGATAATTTATAGGGATCTGAATATTTAAAAAGAGAACCCATAGTATTCATCGAATTTTCGGCTAATATTTCTGCCTCTTCTTTTCTAATACCAAAATTACTAAGTTTAAGGTCATCCATACCAATATTTTTAATAAGTTTTTTCAGGGAAGTAATAAAAGAAAATGCTTTTTCTTTTTCAGGAAGAAGGTCAATATTTTCTCCCATAGCTTTTGCCAAACCTACAAACCTCTCAGGGCATTTTTCTGCCATAAAGCTAAAATATGCTACAGATAAAGCAATTAAACCTGCTCCATGAGGCAGCTCCGGGTGAAAAGCACTAAGGGCATGCTCCATAGAATGGTGGGAGACGCAAAAAGACAAAGACTCAACTATTCCTGATTCTGTACTGGCCCAGGCAACAGCTGAACGTGCTTCCAAGTTTTTACCTTCATGAACAGCTAAGGGAAGATATTTTGTGATAAGACTTACTGCTTCTAAAGCATACATATCGCTTGCCGGTTGATTTTTTATAGATAGATACCCTTCTGCAGAATGGAAAAAAGCATCCATCCCTTGATAAGCGGTAAAATCTGAAGGGATACTTAACATCAGCTCAGGGTCTACTATAGCCAAAGATGGCAAGCTATAATCACCACCAAATCCAATTTTTTCATTGGTCTCTGTTTTGGTGATAACTGTCCAGGGATCGGTTTCAGTCCCTGTCCCGGCGGTAGTGGGAATGGCAACTATCGGTAGAGCTCCTTTTTTTACTTCTTTGCCTTTACCACTGCCTTCGCTTATATAATCCCAATATTCTCCTGGATTTTTAGCCATAATAGCAATACTTTTTGCAGAATCAATTGAGCTTCCACCTCCCAAACCAATAACGAAATCACAGTTATTATCTTTGGCCATTTTAGCTCCTTCAGCTACATGTTCTGATATGGGATTAGGAAGAATTTTATCGAACAGAACGGTTTGAACTCCATTTTCTTTTAAATATCCCGTGACCCGGTCAAGATAACCATATTTTTTCATTGAATTTCCAGAACTGATAACCACAAGAGCTTTTTTACCCGGTAAATATGGTGTAGTAGAGAGTATATTCAGTTTACCTGCTCCAAATATAATCCGAGTTGGCATGTAATAATTAAATTCTAATTTCATTTATTCTCCTCCTTATATTATTTCTATAAAAGTTTGTTGGTAATTAATATTTTAAATACGTGAAAGATTAACATTTTTTGGTAAATGCAGTATAAAAACCTCTAATAATTCAATTAATTGTTCGATATCTCTTAAATGGCAGCTTTCCAGAGGAGTATGCGTATATCTTGCTGGGAAGCCTACCTCTATCGAGGGAATTCCTTTATTCTCGAGTTGCAAAAAGGAAGCATCGGTCAAGCCTCCGTAAAAGACATTCCTCTGTACTTTAATGTCTGCTTTATTTGAAGCTTTTTCAAATAAATTTAGTAATTTCGGATTAGGCACAACACCTCCCAGGGTGCCCCTGCCGTGAAAACTATAAGTGTTAATCACCGGTCCTCCTCCAAGCTTTACCTTTGTTTTATCGAGATCAGGTGTATCGCAAGATACCGCCACATCTATAGCTATGGCAAAATCGGGGTTTATTGCCCGGGCAGCAGGTAACACTCCCCTTAAATTATATTCCTCCTGAACCGAACCTACCAGATAAATTTCCGGAGAATATTCTTTATTTAGAAGTCTTTCCATAAGGCAAAGTAGAACCAGGCAGCCTCCCCGGTTATCAATTGCAGGGGAAAAAACAATAGGACCGTTTTGAATAAAATCCCTGGCGTAAGTAATTGAACTACCCACATTGACCCCTAAAGATAGGACTTCTTGAGAGCTAGAACAGCCTATATCGATGTACAGTTCCTCGATAGGTATTACCTTATATCTTTCACTGACAGCGGTAAGATGGTGAGATTTGCTGCCGACAATTCCTTCGATAAAATTACCTTTCTCTTCTCTTACCAGCACTTTGCAGCCTAACAGTATCTTTTCGGGGATGCCCCCAATTTTCTCTACTCTCAGAAAACCCCTGGAACTAATTTTACGTACAATCATTCCCACTTCGTCCATATGAGCTATTATCATAATTTTTGGCCCCTTAGAAGGAGCCCCAAAACTGCTTATGACATTCCCCAGTGAATCAACCTCTGCTTTAATTCCGTATGCCTTTACCTTTTCATACATATATTTAATCATCGGCTCTTCAAAACCGGAAGGGCTGGGGATAGCGGTTAATTCTCTAAGCTGATCTTCTAATCTTTTAAATTCATTCATAATTAATTTCCTCAATTTTTTTATAAATTTTATTTTTTAGAAATGGCTACCAAGTTGTGAGATACTTTAGATGTTGCTCGATACAGCTCTTTATAAAGCTTAAAATATTCACCGTACAGAGAACTATTTTTCTCTATAGGAGTTATTTTTTTATCCCATTCAATCCAACTTAAAATATCCTCTAACGATTTATTATATCCAATGCCCAAGCCTGCTAAAAAAGCATCACCATAACAAGCCCCTAAAGTTATTTTAGGAACCAACTGATCTAATTTTGTAACATCGCTTACAATCTGTAATAAGACCGTACTGTTGGTTCCTCCCCCGATAGCTACCGCTCTCCTTACCGGCAGACCCGCTTTCTCTATGTTCTCTATATTATCTCTAATACCATAAGCTATTGCTTCTAAAATTGCCCTGAAGATATGTCCCTTTTTATGGAATAGGCTTAATCCGACTAACGCTCCTCGGGCATTAGGGTCATTTACCGGAGTCCTTTCTCCACTAAAATAAGGTAAGAGCAAAAGCCCTTCAGATCCCGGGGAAATTTCCTCAGCCAATTTATCTAATAACTGGTATGGATAACCGTCTAATAGGTCACTGAACCAGGACATTACTGCTCCTGAAGTAGACATACCGGCGGCAATTGCATACTGCTCTGGCTGTAAAAATATAGTAGGCCATATATTTCTGTCCGCTTTAGCAAATTTATCGGTTATCTCTATAAAGAAGGAGCTAGTTCCGTACATTATCATTAAGTCACCGTTTTCTACTACTCCGGAACTTATAGCTTCTGATGCTGCATCTGATGTACCGGTAATGACTTTTGTGCCCTCTTTCAATCCTGTTTCTTCGGCAGCTTCTCCGGTAATCTCACCAACTACGTCGGTAGTCCAGGTTATCTCGGGTAATAAGTCGAGGGGGGCATCCGGCCAAAGAGTGTCTGTCCATTCTTTTTTCCTGCAGTCAAAGAGGGGATTAAAGGTACTTGCCGTATAATAATCTATTACCGAACGGCCGGTCAAACGGTAGACCAAATAAGTTGTAGCGGTAACGATCTTGGCTGTCTTTCTAAAAAGCTCTGGTTCATTTTTCATAAACCACAATATCTTCGGACCGGCAGCTTGAGAGGATAGAAGAATTCCGTTATATTTCAGAAGCTTATCCTTGCCTATTCTTTCAGTCATTTCAGAGATCTCTTTTTCAGCTCGATTATCTATTCCGTACAAAATAGCGTTCCGAAGCGGCTCCCCCTTACTATTTAAAGGTAGCATAGTCGGGGCAATAGCACTACAGCCCACCGCCGAAATAGAGCCATTGTCAATACCAGTCTTTTGGAGAAGGTCTTTAGTTAAAAATACAAAATCATCCCACCAGGAAAAAGCATTATGCTCGGCATAACCAGCCTTAGGAATAATCAGATTATGAGTGCAGCAAGAATCTCCTAATACTACACCATCTTTAGTTACGATAACTCCTTTTGACCCATGAGTGCCTATATCAATACCTAAAGTACAGCCTTCATGCATAATCATCCTCTTTTAAAATTAAGTTTTGACAAACCTGAAAATAAGCATTTATAACTGACAGATAATTAGTTATGAAGAATTTTTATTTCTTAAATTTATTTCTAAGTGAACTTACTTTTTGCATAAGCTTGTTTACACCTTCCTGGCTGACCGGATTCCAGGTGATTCCATCAACCTTAAAAGCTGTTCCTATAATAGCACCATCAACTTCTTTTAAAATATCTTCTACGGTTTCAGAGGTAACTCCCGTATTAGCTAAAACCGGCACCTTGCCTGCATTCTCTTTTATCTCCTTAAAGAGGTTCATTTTAGCAACTGTTCCTGTAAGCGGACCAGAGACCAACAGGGCATCTGGCAAAGAAGACATAATAACACTCTTGGTAACGACTGATAGAGGTCGGGGAGCTACCGGTGCGGAGAATTCAGCATTTATGTTAAAGAACAGTCTAATATTTTCCGCCTTTATCAGTTTTCGATAGGAGAATACTTCATGACAGTTAGTGTGCCACATCCCCATATCCCCTGCATATTCATTGGTAAAAATCTCTCTTACAAAACTGGCTCCCGCTACTTTAGCTATTCCTAAAGCAGCGATAGGGTCCCAAAGTACATCTACCCCAAAAGGTACCTTTACCTGAGATTTTACCTTACCAATAACATAAGACATTGCTGCTATCGTTCCTACCCCAGCTTTAAAGGAATATGGTCTGTCATGCTCGTTACAAAACATAATACCATCCACTCCTCCTGACTGAAGTTTTTCTACATCCTGAATCACGCCTTTTGTAATCGCTTCTATCCCCCCGATATCATCATACAGATAGTTCCCCGGTAAAGGCAAAAGGTGTACCATCCCGATAATCGGTTTTTCCACTCCAAAGATATTTTTTAATACATCCACCACAATATGATCCTCCTCGTATTAATACAATTATATTTTCTATATTTACAAAATAAGCTTAACAGACAAGTCAAACTCTTCGTTTAAATTTACAATTTGTAAATCTTCCTCTGGTGTTCCTTTTTTAAATAGCAAAATAAAACTGGCTTTTGTAGACAGCGGAAAAGGAAGCCAATGCCATACCCTCGGTTTAAAGTTAAAACCCTTTGAGCCATCAACAAAAAAAGCCTTGATTGATTTTGGATCAGGTAGATGGGAAGAAACAGAATTATTATCCGGTAAAGCTACCACTACTACTGATTGACCTAATACTGGTATCATAGCTTCCGAAGTATTTATATGACATTCAAAATTATTACATACAAAAGGGCGCTGAGATTTTACATTAAGCCAACAAAACTGACAGGCTCCCTTATCTATTTTTACCTCATCGATTCCACACCAAAGGTCAAGTTCATCGTTAGAAATATCTGGCTTAGTGTGCGGTACATCTATTATCTCCCCATAAGGTTTAAAAGATTCCCCAGTCAACTTCTCTATTTTAATCTCAACTAATTTCATCTTTCCTCCTTTTTAAATAATCATTATTTATTAGAATTGGAAATATGGGTGCTCATTGTATAGGCACTGTCCTTTAACATTGAATAAGTACCTTCATATTGGTCTATATAAAATTTATATTTTTTATGATTGTCCATATTCGGAACGACTGTCTCTTTAAATTTTACCATCTTATCTGCTGCTTCGGTAATACTATTGTACTTCCCGGCAGCAACGGCACCCAGAATTGCTGAACCTAATGCTGCTGCCTCTGAAGTAGTAGTCTTCTTGATAGGCAGTCCGGTTACATCAGCATAGATTTGAAGCCATAATTTACTGTGTGTGGTTCCTCCGCAAGCGATTATTTCATTAATTTCAAAATTGCTCTTTTTCATTACTCTTAAGATTACCTCTGTCCCGTAAGCGACAGCTTCCATTATAGCTCTATATATGTGTACCGGAGTATGTTTTAAAGAAAGCCCTCTAACAACCCCTCTGCTATAGGGGTCAACATACGGTGTTCTGTTTCCTTGCCAGTGTTCCAGAATAATTACTCCTTCCGAACCAGGGGGTAACTTTTCTGCTTGCTTATCCATATATTTATAGATACTCAAATTCTGTTTGGCTGCTTCCTCTTCTATCTTCTTATTAATAAAATTCATCTTAAACCACTTTAACACTGAACCGGTTGAAGTCTGACCACCTTCTATTATATAGGCATCATCAATTACTGCATCAGGATAAGTCCCAAAAAGACCCCTAGCATGAAACCTTTTATCAGATATACCGATTAAAAGATGGGAAGAACCGGTAATATAAGCTAACTGCCCAGGCTTCAAGGCATTTAAGCCGATAACCGCAATAAAGGCATCAGCTCCCCCCTGAGCTACCGGGATTCCTTCCGGTAAACCTGTCTTGTTTGCGATTTCTTTCCTTAATCTACCAGCAACTTCTCCCAGCTTTAAGACTCTCCTGGGTAGTTTTTCAAATATATCTTCAAGCCCTATCTTTTTATAAAATCCTTTGGGGAATCCGCCCTTCTCATTATCATAATATTCTCTAACCGAAGTTGTGTTTATTCCCAAAGTCCATTCGCCGGTCAGTTCAAAGGTAATCCAATCTGTATATTCGGCAATTACTTTTGATTTTTCATAAACTTCTGGTTGGTTCCTCTTGACCCATAAATTTTTACAAGGAAACCACTCTGCTGAAACTTTGCTGTATCCGTTATACCCTCTCGCCGGATCATCGATAGACTCGATAAATTTTGCTTCCTCAGAAGATCTCACATCCATCCATATAATGGGATCCCGAGTAGGTTTATTATTTTCATCGAAGAAAACTACCGAACAGCAAGTTGCATCAAGACCGATTGCTATTACCTCCCCGGGGTTAATTCCAGAAATACGGATGGCTTCCATAATAGATTTGATGAGAGCTTCTCTCCATTCTTCCACTTTCTGTTCAGCCCAAGCAGGGTGTTTGTAATATGTCTTATAGGGATGGGATCCGAATCCGAGGATGTTCCCCTCAAGATCAAATACCCCTGTCCTGATACTTTCAGTACCTGCATCAATTCCCAGTAAATATTCAGACATACCTTTTAACCTCCATTCATTAATTTTTACTCTCTAAATATTTATAAAAAGCTTTTATTAACAACATACCCGCAACTGCACCGGGATCTTTCTTTCCTATTGATTTTTCTCCGTACCAAACAACTCTTCCATGTTTTGGAAGCATTTCTTTAGTAGCTTCAACCCCGACTTTAGCTGCTTCATAAGCCTTCTTGAAACCTTCTTTCAAGTCTCTCCCATTCTCAGAAGCTAATTTGAGAGCTTGAAAAGCAGGATACAGAGAATCGATAACAGTCTTCTCCTTCGGCCTGGTCTTTCCCCTCTCCATTATTCCTTCCACAAAAGAAGAAGCCATTAATACAGAATCAGATAAATCAACTTCGGTTTTGCCTTTAATGGTTTTACCGGCTCTCATAAAACCAGTGGCCATAAGAGTGCCCAGGGTAGAAGGGACAGTTTCTGCTAAGGTCATACCGACTTTTATAAATACTCTTCCTATATCCTTTTCCTCCAATGCTGATATCATTTCGTAGACTTTAGAAAATCCGGTACTCATAGTAATCCCTAAATCTCCGTCACCGATCGCCGAATCCAGTTTAAATAAATTTTCTTTATTTTCAAGCATTATATCTTTAATCTTAGCAAATAAGCCTTCTAAATCCGAAGAATTTAGTTTGTTCATATTATACAATCTCCATTTATTCAAGTTCTGCTTGCACAAAGAAAGGGGTGTCTGCTGACTTTTTTAATAACTTTTTAAGCTCTTTGTCCAGTCTTAATAAGGAAATAGACATTCCAGCCATCTCCATAGAGGTGGCAAACTCACCGATATAGGGATGATATACAGTAATGTTCTTGTCTTTTAATATTTGTGCTACTTTTCTATATACTACATACAGTTCCTCTTTGGGAGTAGCCCCCAATCCATTTACCAGCACCGATACTTCGTCTCCTGATTGATAGGGTAAGTCCTCTAAGATAGATTCCATTATTTTTTCTACTATCTCGTCAGCGGATTTTAGTTCTCCTTTTCCTATCCCTGGTTCTCCGTGAATACCGATGCCAATCTCCATCTGACCTTCATCCATCTCAAAGGTAGGTTTCCCCATCTCCGGAATAATACAGGGAGAGAGTCCAACTCCCATGGTGCGTACATTGGCACATACCTTTTCGGCAATCCTTTTCACTTCATCCAGAGAAGCCATCTCTTCGGCATAAGCACCGGCAATCTTATAGACAAAAAATATTCCAGCAACTCCTCTTCTCTTGTCTTCTTTGCCTTTGGGTGAGGAAGCTACATCTTCTCCGGCAATTACCTGTTCAACTTGTATATCTTCCATATCTGCCATTTCAGCAGCCATATCAAAATTCATTACATCTCCGCCGTAATTTCCATAGATATACAAAACTCCACTCCCACTGTCAATTGCTTTAGTAACTTCTAACATCTGCTTGGCACTGGGAGAAGCAAAGACATTTCCCACTGCACAGCCATCTAACATCCCTTTTCCGACATAGCCTAAAAATAGTGGTAAATGTCCTGACCCTCCACCGGTGGAGAGTCCTACTTTACCAGGTTTCTTGTTATCTGAACGGACTATACATCTTAAATCATTATTGACACACTTAAGTTGCTCCGGGTGTGCTAATAGGATCCCTTCAAGCATCTCATCAACAAAATTCTTAGGGTTATTTATAATTTTTTTCATAAATGCCTCCTTAACTCATTAATTAGTTTTTAATTTTTTAATTGATTTTTGTGATAATTTGGCTCTGTAAAAATTTATTACCATTACTAAAATTAATATCAAACCCCATATAACCTTCTTAAAAAAGGGGCTAAAAGATAAAATATTAAAACCGCTTTGAAGAACTTGTAAGGTAATAATCCCCATAATAAGTCCGGATATAGTTCCAGATCCTCCGTTAGGATCTACGCCTCCCAAAACCGAGACAAGAATCGCTTGCAACAAGTAAACAGAACCATATCCTGGCCTAACTGAATTGACCCTTGATATCATTATTATTGAAGCCAGCCCGGAAAATAAACCGCTCATCATATAGGTTTTGATCAGAATATTTTCGTTGTTTATACCGCTAAAACGGGCTGCTATCGGATTAGATCCTAACATGTATATACTAAACCCAAAGGTAGTTTTTTTTAAAATTAAAACCGTTACCAGGGCACAAAGAATAAAAATAATCATCGGCACTGGTATTAAAAAAATGGTTCCACTCCCAATAAATAAAAATTTTTCAGGAAATCCTATAATACCATATCCTTTGGTTATAATAATTGATATTCCTGAAAAAAGGCCCATCGTACCTAAGGTAGCAAGAATCGCCGGAACTCCTACATAAGCCACCAATATTCCGTTTAAGAAGCCACACATTAAGGATACGGCAAGAGCTGATGCGATAGCTAAAATTATGGTGAATAACTCCTCATATCCGCCTATTTGGGGAAAAGTAAATTTAGTTAAAATAAGTGCGGCTACTATACCTGCCAGGTTAGCGGTGGCAATAATTGATAAATCGATCCCCCCGGTCAACATAGCTAACATCATAGCAATTGCCAGCAAACCAAATTCAGGAATTTGGCTAAACATCGATTGAAAATTTCTAATGGTCAAGAATTTACCGGGTAAAAATATCGATATTACTACGAAAACACTGATCATTATAACAAATAAAGTTAATGTATTTGAATGTTTTGAATATTTACCTAACAAATAGTACCTCCTCATCACAAATCATTATCTTCTAAAAACTATATTTCCGATACTCCTCTTACTCTGATAAGAAGTAATGCTAACACTCATGATAATTATCAGTCCTACAAAGAATTTTTGCCAATAAGAAGATAGCCCTACCAGGATAAGGCTGTTATTTAATATAGTTATCATGGCCACCCCCATTATTGTCCCGATAATCGTCCCTGATCCACCAGTTATTCTGGTCCCTCCCAGAACTACCGCTGCAATTACACTAAGTTCGGTACCTACTAAATAAGTGGGATTGCTATAGCGGATTAGGGAAATATGCAAAACACCAGCAATACCGGCTAAAAAGCCGACATAACAGTAAATAAAAAATTGAATCTTAGCAACATTAAAACCGGATCGTACAGCAGAATTTATATCCCCGCCGATGGCGTAAATTCCTCTCCCCAACATAGTATATTTCAAAATAAGCCAGGTCAGTAGAGCAAGAAGTATAAATATTATGATAAAAATGGATAGCCCGTAATTTACCCCATTTGCTTTGGTCAAGATGAGCACATCTTTTGCACCAAAGGTTTTAAAACAATCTGGTAATTGAGCTGAATTAATAGCTTTAGTTCCCGCAATGGTTAATAAAGCTCCGTGAAAAACGCTTGCCGTACCTAAAGTAGTAATAAGTGTTGGGATCTTAAAATGCGAAATGAGCAGGCCATTAATCGCTCCCAGAGCAACACCTACTAAACAGGAAATAAAGAATGCAAAAAATATATTGTCTACCCCGCTGGCTATCAGAACATTAGCAGCAATATACTGTCCTGAAATTGCAATTGCTGTAAAAGATATATCTATGCCTCCTGAAAGTAAAACTATAAAGACTCCGATAGCCATTATTCCCATCACTGCACTGCTCTTACCTAAATCAAACAGATTCTCCAGAGATAAAAAGGAAGAATTTATAGAAGTAATAAATACAGAATAAGCAATTATAATTAAAAACAAGTACAACTCGTTCTGTTTTAATATTTTTTGAATTTTAAAGATTCTATTATTTTTCACCATTATACCACCCTAATTACTCTTTCTTGCTAATATATCCATCAATTTATCCTCGGTTACCTCATCAATATTAAGTTTTTTAATAATTCTGCCCCCTCTCATTACTATTATCCGGTTACAATTCCGAATAACTTCGGGAATCTCGTCAGAAATAATTATAACCCCCATACCTTTATTAGCTAATCCTTTAATTATATTATGTATATTGCTTTTAGAAGAAATATCTATTCCTACGGTAGGACTATCTAAAATAAATATCCTGGGATTAGTAGCCAACCATTTAGCTATAACTACCCGCTGTTGGTTGCCTCCTGAAAGTGCCTGAGCTACAGTCTCTAAAGATGGCGTAATTACATTTAACTCTTCTATCCATTCTTTTGCGGCTTTATACTTCTTGTTATTATCGAATAATTTAAATCTATTCAACAACCTCTGTAATATAGTAACTACAATATTATTTCCGATAGACTGTTTTATAGATAAGCCTTGATTAAGCCTATCTTCGGGTAAGTAGCTTAAACCCTGTTCAATAGCATCTCGAGGAGACTTTATCTTTGCCAGCTTACCATCGAAATATATCTCTCCTGAATCCGGTCTATTTAAACCAAACAGCGATAAGGCAAGTTCGGTCCGCCCGGAACCTAAAATTCCGATTATTCCAATAATTTCACCTGAGTAAACTTTAAAATTTATATCCTGAAAATTACCTTTTTTAGAAAAATTTTTAACTTCTAAAAGCGGCTCTTTCTGCCCCTCTTTCTCTCGATAATCATAAACAGAATCAACTATCTTCTTACCGCTCATATAGAAAGAAAGTGTATCATGATCTAACCCTTTAGTATTATAAACGCCAACCTTCTTTCCATCCCGTATAACCGTTACTTTATCAGATATCTGCAAAACTTCACTAAGCTTATGACTAACAAACAGGGTGGAAATTCCCTTTTTCTTTAAATCCAGAATTACTGAAAATAGGCGATCAATTTCACTTTTGGTAATTGCCGTGGTGGGTTCGTCCATAATAATAAGTTTAGCGTTTTGAGTTAGTGCCCTGCATATTGCTACAAGCTGCTTATTAGCTATAGAAATATTTTCCACTCTTTCATCTAAATCCAGCTTTTTATTAATATTAGAAAGCTCTCTCTCCGCAATACCTTTTATTTCTTTCCAATTAATAAATCTCTTTTTTCTTTCTATCATTTGATTTAAGGAGATGTTTTCAGCAATAGAAAGGTTAGGGAATAAAGACAAATCTTGGTAGATTACCTGGATTCCTTCTCTTATCGAATCAATAGCGTGCAAATTCTTGAATCTTTTGCCATTTATTATTATTTCTCCCTCGTCCGGCTTAACTACTCCGGATATTATCTTTATCAAGGTAGATTTTCCCGATCCATTTTCACCGACCAGGCAATGTATCTCACCTTTACTTATTGACAAACTTACTCTATTTAAAGCTTGTACACCAACATATGATTTACTTATATCTTTAACTATTAATAATTTTTCTAACTTTTCAACCATTATAACCTCACCAGGTTAGTATTTTTTAGATAAATTTAGCTGTATTTTATAAATAAATTATCAATCTAATTCTTAAATATAGTCTTTAGATCCGGTAATAATAAAATAATACTATCAATTCATACTATTATCAAAAAATTTTATTTATGCAAAGATTAAGATTTAATAAATAAAGATTGGTTGAAGGGCTTTTAACCCTTCAACCAATCTTTCCTCTGTAACAGATATAGTCTATAAATCGTATTCATCTATATTTTCAAGAGTAACATCTTTCCATGCTTGACCATAAATAACCGGGACACCAAATTTATTTTCTTTAATAGTTATATTCTCATAACCAGGTCTACCTAAATTCATACCCTCGGTAATTTTATTACCCTTAAGAAGCTCCCATGCCACTTTTGCAGTAACATATCCTGCATCAGCTGGGACCCAGAAATGAATCGACTTAGCAGAACCGCTCTTTAAGTAATCATAAGCAACAGAAGGTAAACAGGTTCCATATGCTGCTACCTTGCCTATAAGTCCTTTTTCTTCAATAGCCAGTGCAAATCCGGGCACTCCACACATAGCGCTTCCCATCATACCCTTTATATTTGGATAAGTTTTCAAAAGCTCTAAAGCCTTTTCATAATCAATTTGCTGATTTTCATGGTCTTCTATTCTATCACATACTAACTTCATCTTGGGATATTTCTCTTTTTGTTGAGCAATTTCACCATCAACCCACTCATTATGAGTTGTGGAAGTAAGATGACCTACAAAACAAGCATATTCTCCCTCATAATTCATATCTTTAGCCATAACATCCATCATATGTCTTCCGTAGGCGACATTATCAAAGGCTTCTATATCAAAACTTACCTGCTTCTGGTTAGATGCCTCATGAGTGAAAGTAAGAATTCCAGCATCATTTGCTTTCTTAAATACCGGCTCTAATGCTACGGGATCATTGGGAACAACCAGTATTGCGTCTACACCTTTAGCAATAAGATCTTCAATTAAAGCAACTTGAGCAGCTGGGTCAGCTGTATCAGCTCCAATTTGATATGCATTAACCCCAGTGTCTTTGGCAAATTGTTCAATACCTAACCTCATATTATCAAACCAGGCAACTCCTTCAAGTTTAACTACCATAACAATTTCATAATCGTTATCAGCTGCTTGTGCTACCATAAATACTGAAAATGTCGATAGAATTACTGTTAAAATTAATAACCATAATGTTATCTTTTTCATTTTTTTCTCCTTTTAATTTAATATTTTGCTAATCTATCCTTGCTATCCTTAAGACTTCTTTAAAATATATTAAACTGTCTTAAGTTCAATTCGAGCAAATTTTTTCTTACCTTTTAATCACCTCCCTTTTGGATGAAGCTAACTTTTTGGATAGAAGTTGTAAAAAATCGGCCCCTTTAGCTCCGTCAATTATTCGATGGTCTACAGTAAGGCTCAAAGGAAGAAAAGAATCACTTTTACCTATTCCCAGAATAGCAACCTGTGGAGGGTTAATTATAGGATTAAAATACTCAATACCCTGTAAACCTAAATTAGTAATAGTGAATGTCCCTCCTTCAAAATCTTCAGGTTGCAACTTTCCTTTTAAGGCTTTATTAGTAACATCTCTTCTTATCTGAGCTATTTCAGAAATACCCTTATTCTCTAAATTATTAAGCACCGGAACCATCAATCCTCTGTCTGTAGCTACCGCTAAACTAATATTTACTTCTTTGATAATTTTATATTTCCCTTCCTCAAATATTGCATTAAACCCAGGATATTTTTCAAAAGTAGACACTAAGGATTTAATGATAAAATCAATTAGAGAAAAATGCTGATCTGATTGAGTATTTAAATCCTTCCTTAAAACTAAAATTGATGAAATATCTATTTTTCTATAAAGAGTAAACTGAGGAATATTTTTATAACTATAAGTAAGTCTTTCGGCAGTTATTTTTTGCACTCCTCTTAATTCACGAACTTCTTTGATGGTAAAATCTGTCTTCTCCCTTGTTTTAGAAAGATATCCTTCAATGTCTTTTTTAGTAATAACCCCTCCTGGTCCAGAACCATTAATCAAGGATAAATCTACCCCTTTTGCTAAAGCTAATTTTCGGGCAACCGGAGCTATTTTTATTTTTTCTCTTTTAATATCACTTAAAACTTTATCTTTCACAGAAGAAATTAGTTTTTCTTTTTCTGGACGAGGACTATCTTTTTTTTGATTTCGCAAAAAAAGTTTTATATCTTCAGGAAAAATTTCTTCTCCTTCTTCAATTAAGATCGCTATAACTGTATTTACCGGTACTGTTTCCCCTTCTTTAACAAAAATTCTGTAAATAATACCAGTATTAGGAGAATTTATTTCCACTGCTGCCTTAAACGTTTCTATTTCAGCAACAAGTTCTCCTTTAACAACTTTATCTCCCTCATTTTTATGCCATTTAAAAAGAGTAGCTTCTTCAACTTTTGATTCCGTCTTAGGAATCTGAATTTTCCACATATTCTTTCTCTCTTTCCCTAACTTTAATTAGAAAACATAGTTAAAATTTCTTTTTTAATCTTTTCCCTGGTAGGAATAACTTCTTTTTCTAAAGATTCGCTAAAAGGAATTGGAGTATTTAGAGAACCTATCCTCCTGGGAGGGGATTCCATATTCCAAAAAGCTTCCTGCATAGCAACTGCAATTATTTCTCCCTGTAGCCCACCATTTACAGGAGATTCATCGACAACTAATAATTTTCCGGTTTTTTTGACGGAATTAATAATAGTATCTTTATCTAAGGGAACTAAAGTACGGGGATCAATTACTTCCACGCTTATTTTATTTTTTAAATCTTCGGCAACTTCCAAACTATGTTTAACCATCCAGGAAGTAGCAACTAAAGTAAGGTCTTTCCCCTCCTTCTTAACTACTGCCTTACCGAGAGGAATAGTATATTCCTCTTCAGAAACTTCTCCTTTTTGGGTATAAAGCTGTTTATGTTCAAAAAAAATCACCGGGTTATTATCTCGAATTGAACTTTTAAGAAGTCCCTTGGCATCATAAGGATCAGAAGGAATAACCAATTTTAATCCGGGTATATTCATAAACATAGAATGAAGAGTTTGAGAATGCACTGCACCTCCGCCAAACCATTCTGTTCCTTCAGGTGTCCGAATTACCATGGGTACGGATAATTCACCATTAGACAGATAACTCATTTTAGCGGCTTGATTTACAATTTGGTCTAATCCTATCATAATAAAATCCACAAACATTATCTCTGCTACCGGTCTCATCCCCCGCAGGGCTGCTCCTACTGCTGAACCAATAATTGCTGCTTCTGAAATAGGAGTATTTCTTACTCTTTCTGGACCAAATTCATCTACTAATCCTCTATTTATACCAAATCCGTATCTGGTCACATCTTCTCCCATAACAAAAACATTTTCATCCTTACGCATTTCTTCTCTTAAAGCAGATTTTAAGGCTTCAATATACATTATCTTAGCCATTGGTTTCCTCCTGATATACAAATTTACCAACTGTTTTGGCAAGCGGTTCTTCGCTTTCAACGGCAAATTTTATTGCTTCGTCTATCTCCTTTTGAATCTCTTGTTCCATTTTTTCTGCTTCTTCGAAAGATAAAATATTTTCCTTAAAGAGCTTTGTTTTATATTTTTCGACCGGGTCATGCATCTTCCTCCATTCTTCCATTTCTCCTTTTGGCCTATAAGCCCCCAAATCCCCCGATGAATGTCCGGATAATCGATAAGCTACACATTCTATCAGAATAGGACCTTCTCCTCGGTGAATACTTTCTACTGCTTCTTTAACCGCTTCATATACTTTTAGAACATCTGTTCCGTCAACAGTTTTCCCGGGCATGGAATAAGCGATTGCTCGATCGGATATCCTCTCTATCTTTTGATGTTGCTCTCGGTGTGTTGCTTCAGCATATTGATTATTTTCGCAAAGAAAGATAATGGGCAGATTCCATACAGAAGCCATGTTCAGTGCCTCATGAAAAAAGCCTATATTAGTTGCTCCGTCTCCAAAAATACTTAAAGTCACTATACCATCTTTTTTTATTTGACTGGCTAAAGCTGAACCGGTAGCTAGACAAATATTACCTCCAACAATCCCACTTGCTACCGGCATTCCTCTTTTTGTATCAACCAGATACATGCTTCCACTTCTCCCTTGATTTGTCCCGGTGACTTTACCGTAACATTCAGCCATAATATTTTTAGGAGAAGTCCCCCGGGCTAAATAATGACCATGTCCTCGATGATTCGAAAAGATAATATCTTTTTCGGAAAGAGCTTCTATGGCACCAACTGCTACAGCCTCTTCCCCATGACAGGTATGCGAGTGTCCATTTAATTTTCCATCCCGGTATATTTGTTCAAGCTTGTCTTCGAATTTGCGAATTTTAATCATGCTTCTATACATGTTAATTTTCTGTTCTCTGCTTATCCTCATATCCCTTCCTCTTTTCCTTGCTTTTATTCATTTCCTCTTTAATGATTTTAAAAGTCCACTGGGCAGTTTTAGCTACTACGGACGGACATTTATCTATATGCCCACCAGAGGCTTCAAATAATTCCTTCTCTTTTTCATCCCAAAAATTAAAAGAACATCCAAAGATCTTCTTTTGAACATCTTTACATAGAGAGCTTCCATATTCTTGAATAAATCTATCGTAAAGTTCTTTAGTTAAATAATTCGCTTTTTTATTCGGAATGCCTTTAAAAAATTCTTCACGTCGGCGTCCATAAAAATAACTTATTATCATTGCCCCTCCGGCAAGGGCTCCACATGTCCCCCCGCAAGTATTGGCTAATCCTCCTCCGAGAGCGAAGGAAGTTGAAAAAAGTTCCTCACTTTTTATCTGAAAAACTTCTTGAAGAGCTGCAACAGTACACTGTGAGCAGCAATGGTGTTCTTGCTCATATTTAAACGCTAATTGATAAACTTCATTTAATAATATTTCCTTTTTTGGTATTTTATCTACATTGGAATTACTCATAATATTTATTTTATCCTTTTGTCTATTTTTAGTGCATATTCAAAAATTTAAATCATCTTATATTGTTTATTAAATACTCGGCTACTCTTTCATTAGTAACAATTATATTTACATACCCCCCACGTAATGCACCTAAAATGGCTTCCTTTTTAGCTTCACCACATGCCACACCTATCACAATAGGTATGTGTTTTAATTCTTTTAATCCCAAGCCTATCATTTTATTGTGCAAGGAAAGATTAAGAATGTTTCCCTGGATATCATAAAAATTAGTACAGATATCTCCGATTACTCCCTTATCGGTCAATTTAGCAAATTCTTTAAAGGAGAAATATCCTCGCTTTATCATGGTGGAACTTTGTTTGGGACTTCCTATACCCACTACTGCTATATCAGCTGATTTAGCTTTATCAATGACTGCTTTGATGCTTTTTTCTTTCTCAAATGTTTCTTTTATCTGAAGATTACTAACAAAGACAGGAGCATTTAATACGTAATATTTCCCCATAAAGGCTTCACTTGTTTGCCTTGCTATCTCATTGGAGTGGATATCTCTGCCCGTAATATCAATCCCTCCCAAAAGAGGAACAATATCTATATTTAAATGGGATGGAGGATTTAATGCTTTGGCTACTTCGGCCAGAGTAGTTCCCCATGAAACTGCAATGGTATCGTTTTCCCGAATTCTTCTTTGCAAAAGTATGGCAGCTGCTTTCGATACCTTTTTTTTTGTAGATTCTTCAGATATCATTCCTTCATCAGAAACTACAACTGCCTCTTTTAATTTAAAATATTGTTCAAGTTTACTTTCTAAAGAACTCAAGCGGTCTTCATAATCTTTTATATGAAAAGTAACTATCCCCTTATCTCTTCCTTCTTTTAGTAAACGGGACACAGCTGATTTAGATATCCTTAAATTAGATGATATTTCATTCTGACTTAAATTATCCAGATAATGCATCCTGCATATTTCGGCAATTAAAGAAATATTTTTTTTCATTAATTGATATTTCTCCCTTTAATTGGTATTTTTTGCATTACTTAAAATTATTTTACAACATATAATAATAGATGTCAAGAAAAAAATCTAAAATAAGCACCTTCTAAGCGCCTATTTTAAGAAATATGAACAATCACCTTAGGTCACCTCAAAAAACGCCGCTATGACAATATTTTTATAAAACCCTTATTTTACAAGGGTTTCAGCCTGCTAAAAATAGAGCTTTTAGCCCTTTTTTACCTTGTTTTCTCCCTATTTTAGAAACACTATTACTATCCTATATAACAAAAAAACGCAGAAACCCTTATATTTTCTACGTTTTAAAGACTTAGTATTTTTTCCTATAAAAACTGATAATCCTCTAATTTTATATATATATTTATCTCCCTTACTTACTAAAAAATCAGTTTTCCTGTTCCTCTATTTTTTTCCTTTTTAATTACAGAACCGTCTCCTATCATACTCAGGAAAGCCTTGTAAAAATAAGCCTTTCAAAGTTAGGTTGCGTTTTTTTGATTATACGGGTAAAATTTGCCTCAACTTATACTTTTACCCTCGTGTAAGTATTAGGGGTCTTGCAATATCACTTTTCATCTTCCCGTTCGATTCTTTTAATCACTCTGCTCACGGTAGTATAATGTACACCGATATATTCTGCTATATCTTTTAGAGTATAACCATACTGGAGGTGAGCTTTATACGTTACTTGATTTTTTGATTTCTTGTCCTGGTATTTTAAAATTTCATTTAGGGGCGACCTGGTTACATAGCGCTGCTTCCTCGGTATCTCATTTAAGTTTTTTTATCTTGTATCAAGTGTTTTATCTTATCGATAAAATTATCTTGACCAAGAAACAATTGCCCCTTTATGGCCTTTAAGGGTGATGCTGCTTTTATCCCGGAGAGGACAAAGGTTTGATATATTGTCTGGAGGTTTTCTGCTTATTGCCGAATTGAGACAGTAGCCAATCGGTGGTTAAACAGGGAATCCCTTTATAGCCTGTAGTTGCCCGATAAGCACTCCATTTCCAGTCTTTGGGGTCTTTTACTATTTTTGCCCTTACCGGGTTTAATACCACATAGCGAGAAAGTTCCAGTAAATAGTTATCTTTATCCACCAGGATCGCTCGGTATCTGCCTTGAAAAAGATGGCCAACTCTTTTGTATCTTTGGTTGAATCGTTGGGTATACAGACCATTCAATTGTCTCATCCCTCTTGATAAGTTACCGTAAGGGGTTTCAATAAGTAGATGATAATGGTTATTCATCAGACAGTAGGTATGCAATATGAAGTGATATCTTTTTACCACCTGACATAAGACTATAAGGAAATCAACAAAGTCTTTCTCATCAAGGAAGATCGCCTGCCTGGCATTTCCTCTGGAGGTGATATGATAAACTGCTCCTTTAAATTCTATGCGTAATTGGATATTCATAATTTATCAGATTTGCTTGCTAACCAGGGCTTCCCTATTGCCCTATCTATACTCTTAATCTTTCGTATCGATAGATTTATGCAGGAGATAGTGATTGCCCAAAAAGAAGGCTATCGGCAGATATTAGAGAATACCAAGGAAATACATAATACTATTACCACACTAAATCAGCAAAATCGAGAGTATTATTCTCTTCGATTCTCGGAAGTCCAGAAAGAATTATCCGGATTGAAAGTAGAATTAGGAAAAATTGAATAGGGTTATTTTAATAAAAAAAGCCAGACCTTTTTATATTGTTTTAAGGTTTTGTCCTTCACTATAAATTTTTTAGGTCTGGTTTTTTTATTTTAGAATTTAAATTCATGACCTACTTTTCGGGCTCGTAATGTTTTGTCCATGTCAATACCCATATTTATTCCAACTTCCACCAGGAGATTCCAACCAGCAGCAATTTCAATATAATTAGTAAAATCACCATATTCTGGAACTATAATAGTAGGGAATATTGTTTTTCTTGGAGAAATTGCAATTACTTTTAGCCCTGTACCTTTAATAAGTACATTTTTATATTTTTCCTCTTCATCTTTAAATGGATCAACAATTACAACAACTTCATCTGTATTCATAACTTCTTCTATACCGTGAAAAACATATGTGCCTTCTAAAAAATCCGATTTCTTGCGGGCTATTTCGTTTGCCTTAAGGGTTAATTCTTCTGCCACGCCATTATTTCTACCCGCAAAGTAAATAATTTTCGAGTTAATTAAAGTTTCTGTAATCTCATCTGGAATATTCATCTCCAAAACTTGAGTTATTAATCTACCCAGCTTACTCAAATCAGGTAAAGATAAATTATTCAATTTCCTAAATAATAAATCGTAAAAAAGTGCCTGTTCTACTACTGATTTTGTGGCAGGAATTGCATTCTCTTTACCGCAGGTTAGCAGATATGATGCATGAGCCTCATTCATTATTGGAGTCCCGGCATTAGCTACAATACTAATAATATTATCGTGATTTTGTCCTTTTAATTTCTGAATTAATTCTAAATCTTCTTTTGTTTTTCCTGAATTAGATGCTACAAATACTGTACTATCTAAAAGCTTATACTCAAGTGCTTGAGCTGCACAATCTGTATAAAAATCTTCTTTATAACCTTTCTTTCGGGCTTCATACATAATCTTCTTTGCCGGAAAAATACGGGATGAACCTTCACCAGTAATAAATATCCTTTCTTTTTTTACTTCTTCTTCATAAGATAATATCTTTCTAACATCAAGACGCTTAATTATTTCACCTGTCTCTAACATCTCATTGATCAAAAAATATTTATTATATTTATTGTCCTGTAAATTCATCTCTAATCTCCTATTTCTAAATAACGATTATTTATTTTTTATAAAATTTAATTCACTATATCTGGGGAGTTCGCCAACAAGTGGCTTGATATATTTTATATACTCATCGGTCACGAAGTTCCCTTGATCATTAATGTATTTATCATCCATTGGCTTTGTATGTAAAGCAACTTCATCAAGAGAAACGGTTCTCAATTCAACTTTGTAAGGAGAAGAACTGACTCGATGAATTGAAATCATAATGCCTGAAGCACCTTTTTCAGCTAATTGTATAGCCTTAACTCCACAATCATACGCTTCTTGTAGGTCAACCTTGCTCGCTCTATCTATAGCACACATAGAAAGAGATTCGGTTATTTGGAATTCTCCCCTATATTTGGTTTCTTGGTTAATTATTTTATGTAAATTTAATGCGGCACTCCCCCCGCCCATTGCCCCAAATTCAATATTGGAAAAATTATCCTGTACCTGGAGGCTTGCCACTGGAGTCGCATCTTCCCAAAAGATACCTTCACCACATATTATAGAGACCCATCCATTTTTTTTGATACATTCTGTAACATCTGTTATAAATCTTCTTCTGGATAAAGGTCTTTCAGGTATATAAATAAGATGAGGAGCATCGGACTCGCTTTTTTTAGCCAATGCTGCTGACGCAGCCAGCCATCCGGTATCTCTGCCGACAGTTTGCAAAATAACATATTTATCAACTTGCTGCATATCTCGTGCAAGTCGACCAGCTTGCTGGACTGAAAGACAAACATATCTCGCCGCAGAGGGAAATCCTGGTGCATGGTCAGTACCGCAAAGATCATTATCCACTGTCTTGGGAATTCCAATTCCATTTAATTTATAATTATTCTTTCTGCAATGTTTTTCTATTCTCCTAATTGTATCCATTGAACCGTTGCCACCGATAAGAAAAAAATAACGGATATTATACTTTTTAAGTTGTTTCATTATAAGTGGGAAATCTTCATCTTTTAATATATATCTGCATGATCCCAAAGCAGAGGAAGGGGTTTGACGTAATCTTTCGATTACTTGAGGATTTTCTTTACCCAAGTCAAAAATTTCATCTTTCATAAATCCTTTAATTCCAAATCTCATACCAAGAACACTTTCGATTTTTTCTGATTTAAGACCTTCTTGAATAAGGCCACAAAGACTCAAATTAATAACTGAAGTTGGCCCACCAAATTGCCCTATAATTACATTTCCTTTCATAAGTTGCTCCAATAGATTGTAATAAATTTATATTTAACTCATCATAAAGGTGTTTACTACTTAACAACCATAAGCCCTCTTCTTTTTAAAGGTTCAAGCACCTTTACTGCTGCCCCTATTACTACTCCATCCTCTCCTAACTTAGAAAATTCTATCTTGGGAACGAAAGGAATTATTTCCTTAATATTCATCTTTATTTCCTCTAAAAATCTTGGTGGTAAAATTGAAATTCCCCCTCCGATAATCACTAATTCCGGATCAAGCACACAGGATATATTTCCAATACCATAAGCAAGAAACTCTAATGCTTCTTTTACAATTCCCAGAGCAACACTATTGCCTTCAGCAGCCATCTTAAAGACATCCATAACTCTAAAGTTCTTACCCATCCTTTCCCTTGCCTTTTCTACGATAACTTTATAACTGGACAATTTTTCTAAACAACCATAATCTCTGGTGCTTTTAGGAGCATATTCAGGGTCAATTAATAGATATCCTACTTCACCGGCAGCGTTATGCGCGCCTTTATAAAGCTTTCTATTAATTATAATACCTGCGCCTATTCCAGTCCTTTCTCCCACAAAGACAAAATTGTTAATTTTTTGAGCTATTCCTTTAGTTTTTTCACCTAAAGCCATAAGATTGACATCGTTCTCAATAGTAATTGATATTCCAATTTCTCTTAAGTTTAAATCCTCCAAAGATATTTCCCAATTTAAATAAGGAGCTACAGTCACTTTTTTTAATTTATAATCTATGATTCCTGGTACGCCAATACATATCCCTAATATCTTTCCCTTGGGAATATTCATCTCTCTTATAAAATCTGTCAATATAACACTTAAAGCATTTTTAAATTTCTTACCATCTAAAGACTCTATCTTCGGTCCAAACTTCTCTTTAATAATATGGTAAGATAAATCCATCAAAGCCACTCTTATTCCATTTTCTCCTCCTAAGTCCACTGCAATCATATAAGCTGCTTTTGAATTTATTTTTAATAATATTGGTTTTTTCCCACCCGAAGAAACTCCCTTTCCAATTTCCTGAACTATATCTCTTTCAATTAAATCCTTAACAATAGCAGAGATAGTGGGAGGGGTTAATCCTACTATCTTACCAACATCTGCTCTTGAAATAGAACGATTTTCCTCGATAGTCTTTAAAACTAATCCTTCGTTAAAATTCCTTATTCTCATTATATCCTTCTCTCTTCCTATATTATCTTGAATTTAAAGCTTTAGAATCAATTTCCTTTTATATAATATTCTATGCAATATTATTATAAATATTTTTAATTATTTTCTTATTTTATTTAAAAATTCTTTTTCTTCCAATATTTCTTTTCTTTATATGTTATTTCAGCAAAGTTTCTAACCAAATCTTTACCTACCTAAAGACAGGAAACAACTATATCTACTAAGCAAATTTTAATTTACCTAAGTCAATTCTATCAACCTTTTATCCCAGATAATGTTATTCCTTTAATTAAATATTTTTGACCTAAAACAAAGATGGCAAAAGAAGGAATAATTCCCATAACTGCAGCAGCCATAAGAAGACTCCAATTTGTACTATACATTCCTTGAAAGGTCGCAAGTCCAAGAGTAAGAGTTTTCATAAGATCCTTATTAACCACAATTAAAGGCCACATAAGATTATTCCATTGAAATACAAAAGTAAATATAGCTAATGTCGAAAGTGCCGGTATGGATAAGGGTAATATGACATGTAAATATATATGAAATCTAGAAGCACCATCAATTTTTGCAGCATCTTCATATTCTTTTGGAATAGTCATAAAAAATTGTCTTAATAAAAATACTCCAAGAGCAGTAAAAACGTTAGGGAGAATTAATCCTGTATAGGTATCAGTCCATCCTAATAATTTTATAAGGATGAAATTTGGGATCATGGTTACTTGACTAGGAATCATCATAGTTCCTAAATAAAGCATAAATATAAAATCACGTCCTCGAAATTTCAAACGTGCGAAAGCATAAGCTGCTAACGAGGCTGTAAGCAAAGTAAGTATAGTTACCATTACTGAAACAACTGTACTGTTTAATAGATATCGACCAAAAGGGGCTACTTCCCATACCTGAGAATAATTTTCCCAATGAATAGACTGAGGAATCCATTTAGGAGGATATTCAAAAACTTCCCCTGCTGTCTTTACGGATGTTGAAAATGACCAAAAAAACGGAACCAGCATAAATAATGCAACAACACACATTATGATAAACAAAACAAAATTAGTTAACATCGATCTCTTTATCATATATAATACACCCACTTTTTCTGGTTTTTAAACTGTATTATTGTAATAACAAATATGATCGCAAACAAGATCCATGCTGCTGCACAAGCATAACCCATTTTAAACCGTTGAAATGCATAATTGTAGATGTAGTAAACAATCGTAGTTGTTGCATTTGCAGGCCCACCGCCAGTTAACACATAAGCCTGATCGAAAACCTGAAAAGAACCTATTAAATTTATAACCACAACAAAAAATGTTGTAGGTGATAATAATGGAAGGGTAATCTTCCAGAATTTAATCCAACTTGACGCTCCATCTATCTCCCCCGCTTCATACAATGTATCTGGAATTCCCTCCAATCCTGCTATGAATAGTACCGTTGAAAATCCTACATCTTTCCAAACACTAAATATAATCAATGCCATCAAAGCCCAATTAGGATTTATTAACCATTGTGGAAGTTGTGATATCCCTATTCTATAAAGAAAATCATTCAACAATCCAAAATCTGCATTAAATATCCATCTCCATATCATAGCAACTGCCACAGTAGAGGCGGCAACTGGTAAAAATATAGCAGATCTAAAAAAGGCACGACCGGGAATTTTTTTAACAAGTATAAGTGCAAGTAACAAACTAAAAATCACTCTCGTAGGGACAGTTCCGATAACAAAGATTACCGTATTTCTTAAAACCAAAAAAAAACTATCACTTTTTAAAAGTTTTAGATAATTTCCCAAGCCTACAAACTTTGCAGGAGTTAGCATGTCCCAATCAAAAAAGCTAATTAACAATGATACTATAGTGGCACCAAAAACGAAAATTACAAATCCTACTAAACTCGGCATTAAGAAAGCCCAGGCGCTTAAAGCTTCCTTTTTCTTCATTGTAATTTTCATGCTATTTACTATCTCCAATTCCAAATATTTTAGCTGCATTAAAATAAAATATCTTTTCAATTTCCTCATCTAAAAGTCCAATAGAACGTAATGAATAATACCAATTTGAAATACGAATAGGCATTTTATCGATAGAAGTGTCTGTACCAAAAACAAGTTTTCCAGTAGAAATCTCCTTATTTATATATCCTCCTTCTACAATATGCCTGCGCACTACTTCACCACCTGACACATCAAAATAAAGATTTTTTCTCCAACGTGCTATGGCGCATGACATCATATACTCAGGCCACCCTAAATGTGCTCCAATCATTTTTAAATCCGGAAAGTTAATTGCTATAGTATCAAGGAAAATTGATCTCATTCTTGCAGAAGATGATTTCTTTTTTTTCTTATTATTAGTTTGCTTGTTTTTTCCCTTCATTTCTTCAACCAAAGAACTTTTTTCATTCAATAAATAATCATAAGCCCCACCTATAACACCAGTATGAAAAAGTATAACCATACCAAGTTGTTCTGCTAATTCATAAAACTTGAAGTATTTCGGATCATCGTAGTTCCTTTCTGTATTTATAACCTTTAACCCTTTAAACCCCCTTTCGTAATAAGCTTTTATTACTTGCGGTTCATCCAAATCAAGGTTTGGATGAATATAACCAATAAATTTTTCCGGATATTGTTTAAATGCTTTTTCCACAATGCGTTCTTTACCCAGATCAGATATCAAGCACATTTTTACTACATTACACTGTTCCGAATACTTAAAGAGCCTTTCAATAGCCTTATCGTAGTTTTCTTCAAGTGGACAAAAGTGAATATGAACATCAAATACTTTGAGCTTTTTCATAACAACCTCCTCTTATAAATAAAAGCACAGTGGAAAAAAACCACTGTGCTTTTTAAAAGAATCACCAAGTCCCTACTTCTTGAATCCTCTTCGTTACTTCTTCACTCATATACCCGAGTACATCAACGACACTTTTCTGCCCGGTCCAGACATAATCCATTTCTCTTACCATATAATTGGAAAATATATCGTACCAGCCAGGGATTTGTGGAACCTTTATGCCAAAAGAAGTCTCTGTAAAAAATATTCTTCTTTCGTACTCACTCGGAGGATTGCTTGCAAATGCCTTAGCAGTCTCTGTAGTATTCATAGCAGGCACGGCATCTCCGCTCTTTGCAAATATGGATTGCCCTTTGGGACCACAAAGAAATTGCATAAATTTCCAGGCTTCTTCTTTGTGTTTTGACTTGGAGTACATTACAAAACCTGCACCCCCAAGACCGTTTACTCTTTTTGTTCTATAAGGTAGTGGCGCAATACCGAAATGTAAATTTTCATTTGTTAAAAAAGATGCAATTTGAGCTGCATTACTCATAACCATAGCTACCCTACCAGTAGCAAATAATTCTGCAGATGAACCTAATTGGGCTAATCCTGCTGGAGATGGAATGACCTTATATTCCAAAACTAAATCCCTTAGAAATTCAATTGCCTCAACGGCTTTTCTTTCATAAAGAAGGCACTTGGTAGGATTATCTAAATCATCCACAAGTTTTCCTCCGTTCATATATATCCACAAGTGCCATTTATTTCTCTCAAGTACCAGAGCATATTGAATAGTTCTTCCTTTGCTATCACGCTTAGTGAGTTTTAAGGAAGCATCTAAAAGCTTATCCCAATCCCAAGAATAATCAGGATAAGCTACTCCTGCTTCATCGAATAAATCTTTATTATAGAAAAGAACGCTAGTATCGTTATCTCTTGGGAATCCATAGATTTTCCCTTTATAGGAAAAGGTGCTCAGTAATTCCTGGTTATAAGCTTCGACCGGGAAGTCCGAATCATGAATGAATGCCGAAAGATCTTGAAGAACTCCTTTGGCTGCCCAACTGGGAATTGTATGCAAAAACATAACATCTGGGGCATCATTTGCCGCCATCATTGTTTGAATTTTGTCGAAATAACTAGACCATGGTGCACTAATAAGTTCCACTTTGATATCAGGATTCTCTGCCTCAAATTCCTTTATTATCTCGTGATACGGTGGTAACTCTGTAGGGGCTCCCCAAACTGAATAGCGAATTGTTGTTGCACTAAATGATGCGACAGTACCCATCAACAAGAAAGCCGTTAAAAAAATTGTTAAGAAAACCGTCAAAAAAATTGTCCTTTTCATTAAAATTCCTCCTTTTAATATTATTTCTAACTAATTATCTAACAGAACTAAATATTTTTTATTTTCTATCTCCTCACCTCCTTTATACCAAATCCAGTTTTCAGACATTATTTTTTATTTTCATAATGTTTTTTCATCTCTTTATTAAAAGGTAATGCAAGTATTTCATCTATAACTGCTTCTGCCTGCTCAAAAGATTTGGTTCTGGGATCTCTTATCAGTATTTCTTGAAGTATCCTTTTATCACCAGATACGAATGCTTCCAATGCCCACTCCATCCTTAACATCCTTGGGGCGAGATACATATTCATTATCCGCTTTGGTATAGGAGGGTTTATCTCCTCCGGATGAATGCCTTTCTTGTCTACAATTACCGGTACTTCTACTACTACATCCTCGGGAATACCCGGGATTATTGGTCCTTTATTTGGAATATTTAGTACAAATCTTTCCTGACCTCCATTGACCAATGCATCGATAAATTGAATATGTTGTTCTCCGCTCTTAACCTCAGGCGGAAATTCTTTCAAAAGATTAATAGATTTATCTGAGGCAAACTTAAAACTTTTATCTGTTGATGCCTTCAAATGATTTTCCTGATACCACGCCCAGCCTAAATCAGAATCTACTCCTCCCCAGGGTTCTCCATACCATTTTTTCTTAGCCTCCAGATTGTAATGATATTTCCAACTCCCGTTCCTAATACTATCTCCTATGGGCATTTTTCCATAAAATTTGTACATATCTATCGCCGCAGGACTCATTTGGTCATCAAAAGGATCTTTCGGTTTCCATTTCCCTGCTTCCTCTTTTATCCATTGATCTATAAGCGGATATGCCTCCTTGTCCTTATAAAGAAAACGGGTAAGCCATATATTGTGGTTAAATCCTGCAACCTGCCAGTTCACTTCTCCTATATCCAATCCCAAACTTTTTGCCACGATTTCAACGCCATAATGTCCATGGCAAAAACCTATAACCTTAATGTCTAAATATCTGGATATCAAGGTTGTACCTTCAAACACTGGATTGGCTGTCTGAAGTAGCCAAGCATTAGGACATATCTTTTCCATACTATGAGCTACCTCTAAAAAATATTTGAGTTGATTATAATTACTTAAGGTGTGGTAATCAGAAACCATATTGAATTCTTGGCTATCTATGCCTCTTGCATAACCATGCTTTTCTCCTGCTTTTCTACTGGCATCCAGTTGTTCATGACCACCTATAAGAGCAGTGTTGATTACAAAATCTGCATCTTCAATTGAGCGTTTCATATCTGTTGTTTTCTCGAACCTTAAATCAGTTCCCAATAGAGCAGCGTATCTTTTTGCTAAATCGTGTACTGAATTTAGACGCCTTTCATCGACGTCCATAAGTGAAACAGAGCTTCCAGACAAACCTTTTGTTTTACAAAAATCTCCCACTAATCTTAAAGAAAAAATAGCACTTCCTGCTCCTATAATACTTAATTTTATACCTGACATATAGATCCCTCCACATAATTAACTTTATCTATATGTAATATGTATTTTTTTGGAAAGCCTTTGACATGCTCATAGTAGTTTTCTGTTATACCCTTTAACCTGTTCCCTTCATTTATCAACGAGTAAAGGTGTATTATTCTTTATTTTAAATTAATAAATATTCTTGCTTCCTTCATTGTTTTATTTAATAAAATATTTTACTCCCAATGTTTCTCTTCTTCTCTTAGCAGATATTACAAGTAGAATTTCTAACCAAGTTCTTACCTGCTTAAAGACAGAGAACACTTAAAAAGTTCAATTCTCTATTAGCTAAGCAAATAACTTAATAATCTATTGAGTAGAGGATAAGTGTAGGATCTCTTCTTACGGTAAATTATAACTTACTTAATTAAAGTTACTAACTTATACTATAACATTTTTTAATAAATGTCAACTAACATTCATTCATCGTTAAGGACAAAAAGAATGAATTAAATTGTAAATATTGGGTTGCATAACTTTGGAAATGATTATCATAATCTTCATCCAACGATGACAATTTGGCTATTGGAATTCCGTCTTCTGAGATAATTTGAGTAGTGCATAAAAATTGAAGGGGATGATTTTTTGAAATTTCTTTCAATTGATCTTCTATATTTTTTTGTTTGGGTAAAAAATTAACTACTATTCTTAATAGAATTTTTTCTAATTTATATTCATTTTTTTCCCAAAAAATAGCTTTTAGAAATTTATTAAATTCTTCATTTTTTATTTTTGTGCTTACTGAAATTTCCTTTAAAGACTTATCCCAATCCAAATCCAGCTGACCAATTTCTTGAGAAATTCTATTTGTTGCTTTTGTTGCTTCTTGAAAATTCTTATCTCTGTATTTCTGATATATCTCGTGTATTTGCTCAAAGGCATGGACCTTTAATAATGCATCCGAATTGGTGCGCTCGTTTTCTTTAAATGATTTTTCTAAAATTCCCAAAACACGCATTAAATTACTTTCATCTCTTCCATTTGCATAATACTCAGCAAGTAAGGAGACAGCATGCTCAGCAGACCAAGGGTCTTTTTTAATTCTTTCTAATTTTTTTCTAAATCCTTGATTAAATCCTCTTCTTCTTGAGGAGAAACGACAATTTTGTTCCTAAAATCTAAAAGTAACCATTTAAAAGCAAAACCCCATAGACCAGCTTTTGCATCTACTGCAATTTTTCTCTCAAGGCTAATTATTGTTTTTTTTACTTTTTGTATTCTTTGCTGGTCATTAATTTGTAGGGATAAATTCAAAGCTCGTTTAGCTTTTGTTTTGCAATCAAGATGTCTAGCTAGTAATTTATTACATATTTTAATACTTGCATCAATAACTAAATGGGAAAGTTTATGATTTGCACTTTCTTTAAGAATAATTAGGGAAAAATCTACAACAAGATCTGCATACCTTGATGATAGAATTGGATTTTTAGATTCTTTTGCTTTACCTTCCCAATAATTTAATGTTTCCTCATTAATTTGTTGAATACTTGGATACTCAACCATTTGTCCTTTTTTATTCGGCAGAACAAACATTGGACCATAGTATGTTCCCCAACCAGAATTATCATTTGGATATTCTGCTAAAAAATCAAAAGCAATCTGTTCGGCAATATCTTCATTTGAGGGCTTATAACTTTCACCCTCTTTTTTAAGAATATTTTTTATTTCTTCCGCAATTTTATGTTCTCCAAGAGATGGGTGAAGAGGACATACTTCTTTATCCAATTCGTCTAAATATTTTTTAATTTTATTATTAAGCATATTTTTTTACCATACATCTAAAATTCAATATTATCATAAGCCCCACTTGATAATTTCATAATAAATAATAGGTACATCCTATTTTTTCTATGGTTTAATTTTCCCTAAAGCTTCAGCCATCCGGTTAAGAACTCCTCAGATCCCATAGATTTTCCGCTAAAAGTTACTGAATTATTGAGCTGGTATACCGTCCCTATTTATTTAATTTAAAAATAAAATATTAATTATCTAAGAAAATGGGATGCGTCCCTATTTATTCTAAAATTGTGGAAAAATGCCCTCTTGAAAGCCTTATATAATAAGGGTTTTCATCAACACCTAATATAAGCGATTTTAAGCGCCGATTTTAAAAAATATGACCAATCACCTTAGTCAACCTCAAAAAACGCTTCTACGGCAATATTTCTCTGAAACCCTTATTTTGCAGGACTTTCAGCAGCCTAAAAATACATATTTTGGCCTCTTTTTTCCTTATTTTCTCAACTACTACCAACATCTTGTATAACAAAAAAACGCAGAAACCCTTATATTTTCTACGTTTTAAAGCCTTAGTATTTTTTCCTGTAAAAACTGATAATCCTCTAATTTTATATAATAATGCAATATAAACTACTCCTTTAAATTCTATCTGTAATGGCCTGGTCATGTTACTAACATATTATATTTGTTATATTGCAAGACCTGACCCCTTAAGAGTATCGTAAAGTTCACTTATCAGATTAAAAAATAGATTAGTCTCCTTTCTTTCTATGGGTGTGTAGCCTATCTCATCGATGATAATCAGATCCGCTTTTAAGATGCGGTTCACTCTAAAACCGGCCTTGCGCTGAATATCGGTCAACTTTAACAGTTTGATAAGGGATGCCACCCGCTCAAAACATACCGTATAGCCTGCCTGTATGGCCTTTAGTCCGATGGCTATGGATAAATGAGTTTTACCGATACCGGGTGGTCCAAAAAATAATAGATTGTGGTGATTATCCAGCCATAGAAAATCCAGAAGAGCCGATAGGTCTGACTTGGTGATACCTTTTACTCTGGCAAATTGGAAATCCGCCAGGTCTTTTTCTACCGGGAAATGGGCTCCTACCATATTCCGCTTGAGCCTCCTTTCTGTCCGGTAGTCTATCTCCGCCTTTAAAAGAAGGTCCAAAAAACTCAAATAGGATATTTTC
>LDZT01007394.1_pt1 | contig 46551 bp, 60 predicted proteins | sample 615521 | NCBI WGS metagenome assembly LDZT01 (sample SAMN03408292, study PRJNA278302) | terrestrial metagenome | isolation source: oil reservoir sample SB1 | place: USA: Alaska, North Slope, Schrader Bluff formation | collected 2011-09 | reverse complement strand
ACCGCCTTTTCCACCACCACCCATAGCTATTCTCCTAACCTCAGAGCATACACTCTGGTATATTCTTTAAATCCTATCATCTGCATAATGTCCTGAGCACGCTTGTTTCTAGACATAGCACCTATATACTTGCAGCCTTCCCGCTTGGCATAGCCCTTAATGAAGTCTATGTCCCTCTGCCACACATCGTCTTCTACGATCTCCCACGAGTATAGGCATTGCACATATAGATACTTCTCGTCAAACTGTGCATTATGCAAAACCTTTGTGACCACGAGAGCCTGAAGCTCCTTCCTATCATCAGAGATCCTAGCGAAGCACTGTGCATCTCCGTTTAGCAGAGCAACCAGCATTTCGTTCATGTAAGAAGGCATATGCTTCTCGTCTACCTCATCTACCTTCTTACAGGCAAACTTAATCGCCTCCCAGAAGCGAGGAATATCTGGTGGAATTAGTTGTATAATCATATCTATCCTTTCGATGAAAAAGAGTCTAACCAAGAGTAGTCATGCAGGATGCCTACTGCTCGAATGTAGTCCAGCTCAAACTGCTCATACACAAGTGCCTTTAGGCGGAAGCGAAACTCAACGCCACCACAAGGAAGGTTCGCTCTACCATTCGGGTTCACTATTGTCCAAGGGGTAGTATCGAATGCTCTGCTCTTGTCAAAGCGATAGTCTATCGCAGCGTATAGAGCGTTCGTCAAGTCCGCCCCTATATCGAGATAGTGTATAGTCTTCTGCTTCCTGTTTCCCATGTCATAGATATCCGTGCACATAGAGAACGCTGGAACCGATATTGCGCTAGACGCGGCGACCAGTAGCAACCCATCTTGCACACCAATACCAGTAATATTCGCAGGCCCTTCAGCGAAGCTCTTGCTCGCTATATCATAAACATACCCGACAAGCCCATCGCAGATATACACACGCTGGTTAAGCTCGTCTAAGGAGAGCACAAGGTTAGAGAGCATCTGGTCTATATACTCGCTATAGTCTAGAACTTCTATTCCCTCACCAACCCTACAGAGCCTACCTTCTCGATCTACATAGAAATGTCCCTGATCGTTCCCACAGATGGCTTGCTTACTTCTCACGCCAATACGAGAGACAATCTGCAATCCCCAGTGGACACCTGATGGAGAGAGAAAGGCAACCCCATTCTCGCTATAGTATACAACCTTATTCCCGAGCTTCTTCACCTCGTAGCACCAGCCACGAAGATCTATCGGCCTCTCACCGGCTACATTATCCTTCCATATCGTGAAATCCAGTGAGCCGATGTTAGACCACTTAACCCAGTTCTTGCGAAGCTGTTCCAGTACAACGTCAGAACTATCAGCCGGAATAGAAAGTGTAATTGTTGGAGGTGTACTTGTTCCCCACACTCCGCCAAAAACACCAGTACCCACTGGCGTTACAGTGATTGTAGGAAAGTCAGCAACTACACTTTCGTTAAACCAATCACCAGTAACTGTGACATATACAGCCCCTGGATCAACATCGCTAGGATCATCAGGACTCCAGCTTAGATCGAAGTACTGGTCTAATCCAGAATCCCGTGCAGCTGCTGGATAGTGCGATACAACTGATTGCTTTGGAGTAACAACTACTTCAATAACATCAGCTGTAATATTTGTATCTGCCATGTCTACACCTTTTCAAGAAACGCCGATTTTGACGTATTGCCTTACGCTATCCGTACACCAACACTTGAAATCGTAACGGTTCCGCCATCTGCCTGTGTCTTATCAGAACCAAAATCTATGTAGCAGATAACAGGATCAGCAGTCGGAGTAGTTACCGTATCATCATAGATAATCATTCCAGCTGCAGGGCCAATCGAACCTCCGCTTGCTACCCAGGATATATTGTTCCAGGTAATATCACACCTGTCATCTATATCATTCTCTGTTACTGTTACTCCAGTAAGCGTAGCCCCACCAGCTATATAGCCATTACCAGTAGCAAGTTCACTCGCACTTACGTCTGCATATCCGTGATGCGCGTCCTTGTCGAAAGTAAATCCACTTTGCATCAGAATAGCTTTAAATGTATCAGCCGAAAAATCAACTACTTTCTTCGCCAACAAATACTTAATCTTATTACTTGCCGCACTTGCCATTTTGTTTCTCCTTATTTATTTAATAATACCAATCCCGTTCTCTGCCTCTGCACCGTCAGAGTAAAATGGCGCTCGCACCGAGCCCACTAGCAAGCCCTCATATCATCACTTGCCCATTATAGTTACACATCGCCTGAGCTGTTGGAAGCGTAGTAGAAAGCACGTAGGTCTTACTCCCTGCATCTCTCTCCACTGCTTCAACTCCGTTGCTCAGGTAGATGTAATCAAAGAAGTCTACCGCTGCCCACGTACTGCCAGCCGTTGTAGCTGTGTACTTAAGCACAAGACTTGTGCCATTCCACTCGTATATCTTATTCCGTCCGCAGACCAAGATCACGTTTGTAAAGACGAATATCTGTGGAAACGGGAAGCTATCCGTGATAATGTCAGTTGCCACCCTAGTAACCTCATCCATCACAGAGAGCACCCCGTCATCACCTATAGCACCAGAGCACTCGACCAGATACTCCATATTCCTCGGAGTCCTCTTACTCGGCCTAAGTCCTCTGGAAAGCTCCAGCGCATTAGCAACAAAGGTGAACTTCCCACCTTTTACAACAACTGCGTCCATTACAGTTCTCCATTATTCAAGCTAGGTCTATCTGCTTCAAAGGTTCTGAAGTCTCTATTTGGCCTACTAGCTTTCGTCACATCGAGACTCCCTCTAAGCTTAATCTGCTCCCTAATCGTTGGCACAGCCTCGTTCAACTTCTCCTGCAACGTCATCAGCGGGTTCTTCCCATCTACACTCTCCACCACTGCTTGCACGATATCTCTATGCTGCTTGAACTCAGGATACGCAGCATAGAAGTCCTTATTAATCTGCGTATATGCAGACATCTGCTCCATCATATTTCCTACTACTTGAGGCACCATGAGCAGAGCTTTCTCCACAGCTGCGTTTATTATCTCATTCCTCTCTTCCTCTGTCAACATATCTGCTCCTTTGTTTAAAATTTGAACATAGCCGTTTAGCCATTCATCTGGAGGTAGCTAGTTAGCATCTGCTCTGTATCGTCAGCGATTAGCCCTGTTACGTCCTCAGCCAAGATAGCTTTGTAGTCCGCCGAGCTACTATCATGATACATCGCTTTCATTTGGTAGATAGCAGCCTTTATCAGTGTCTCAGGGTGGACTTCTGTCCAGTAGCTCTTAGTCTGCGTCCACACTGCACCGCTTAGGGTTGCGCTCAGCGTTGGAGAGTAGAAGAGCCCGACTATCTCAAGCGTGTAAGCTACATCAGGCGGGGGCATGATTACTACACCATTGTAGGTATAGTGCTCCGTTGCGTTGAGGATAAGGTCATCTACTCCATACAAGCCAGTGATACTTGCCAGCGTATCTGGATAAGGCCGAAAGACTGCTGGAGCGTAGTAAGCTGGCGTCCCTTGGTCAGTATAAGCAAACCCATCGCTATATTCTGTCTGCAGCCCCTGAAGAGTGCACTTTTCGAGTTCGCTCTTCCCATCGCTATTCGCAATCCATACTTCCTTGATCGACCTAATACCAACAGTCTTAGCTATATACTCCCCAGCAGCCAAGGCTACTGGATACCGAGCGATAGCCTTTCCATCATCAAAGAAGCGGTCGAGGTATTTCTGCGCAAGGTTCAGAAAGAAATCTGCCCCGTTATCTTCATACGTAGCAGTCATCAGATCGTAGCGGCCAGAAATCTCGCAGAACTTTTTTCTTATATCAACGTAGTCCACTTGCGTCTCCTTTGTTCAAATTTTGAACATAGAGGTTCTTAGTTAATAGGATTAAACACATTCCAGAAGCGCTTGAATGCTCGTCCAAATGCTCCCCCTCCCCCTCCACTTGGATAGAACTCATACGCCCCGATGTCGGGCAGCCCCCTGATTGCCTTCCCTGCATAGTCGGTATAAGTTCCCGTTCCCGCCCCGGTGCATCCCACCAGAGGCGTATCCACTCCGGTGCAGATGTTGACTCCGGCGTTGATAAAAGGGGATGGCGATTTCAACCGAAAATCACCTTTCGCGGCGTATGCCCCGTATGATCCCGTATAGCACCAGTAATTCGTATTGCACGCCGTCCAGTTGCCGCTATCCGTGACGCGGGTGATGACATCCTCAAGCCTAACACCCTTTAGGCCATACTGATTAAATAGATCGACCAGCCCCTGTATTGTTCCACCATACGTAGGGGCTTCATGATATAATGGATGCCAAACCCTCCCAGGGCTTACTGTGGCTGATTTGACATATGTTAGATAGAGCGCATCGGTGGCGTTAATGTATGGGAACCGATACATATTGATAGGATAGTTGGATTGATATGCGTTCACTCCTCCAGCCCATATATCTGTTGTTGCTGTGCCAGTTCCAATTGCTGTGCCACCATAAATCTGCACGGTTCCTTGATCTCTAAGTGCTGTTTCCAATGCAACACGACCTTGTCCATTTGCTGTCCTGAAAATATGACACACATAGGCTGGACTTGGTGCTGGTTGAGTCATACCTGTTACGGTTCCATTGCCATTTCTGTCAGAACCAGTATTTACCCGTGCTTGTAAATCAAGGATCGCCTCAATCGCTTCGAATCGGATAAAGGCTGTCTCATCTAACTGCGGTATATATGAGGCTGATATAGACTGTGCGGATACATCTGCCAGAGTTAAACTTTTCAGTATTGCCGCTTTGCTGTCTGTCGGAGTTAGTGACGGAACCGAAATAGTGCCATCACCAACCGTTTTGTTTTTTAGATAAGTAAATAACTCTCCCATCGTGTCATAGGAGGCGTTTGCCAGATCAACGTCTAAATTCTGCCCGTTGATTGTAATCCGTAGTGTGCCTGTCCACGTTGAGGAATCTCCGGAACGGGTGCCTGTAATAGTAATTGTTGGTGATGTTCCAGTTGCGGATAGGGAAAACCCACAATTAAGATTGCCCATTCCAGAATGAGTATTGTTATGCGTTGCAACCTCATGCCCGTTATTGATGAAATACCGCAGGTAGTCTATTGTCGTTGCTGTCCAAGTATTTGCGTTGGCCGGATAAGCAAAGGACATCTTAATACCAGAAGCGATAACCGCTGGATCAGATGCAAAATTATAGGCATCCGCGATCATATCATCTACGGCGATAACAACCTCACCGCTCCCATCTCGCATGTTCACAAAGTCTGGGAAATTAGTTACTCTATTAACAGGAGTACACAACCCCGCATCGTCGAAGTTGGTTGTTTCATAATAATCACTGGTTGAATTAACCGTTGAGCCGGTAGTAGAGTTAACTGGTATCTGACCGCCCAAATAGACATTATTTTTTGAATTTAATACCCCTGTCGCTAATACATTTATATGCTCGTCTCGTTTCTTGGTCTGCCTAATCAGGATGCTATTGTTTAGGTTCAGCGTTCCCGCAAAGTTTAAATAGCAATTCCTAAATAGGCAGTAATTGAAAGTATAGGTGGCGGTTGTGGCGTTATTATATAATTGATCCCCAACCCCGATATCTTGAATAGAGCTATAGTTGAATTGAACGTTAGCGCTATTCACATGTTGCGCCCAAGTTGCTGCCCTTGATTTGACAAGATGATAATTATTGATAATTACTGGGTTTCCCCCTGAACGAAAAAGAAGAGCTTGTCCCGCACCACAATCCTCTTGATATACATAAGTATGATAAAAAGGACCGTTTATAGTTACCGTCCCAGAAGTATGGTGAAAATCAATACCCTCCGCAGCACTCTTTGTATCAAGCGTTATCGTTCCATTGTGTCCACTGGCAGTTGAGGCATTGAAATTACAGGCTTTAGTTAAGTTGATTGCCTGTTCATACGTTGCCCCCGATGACCCTCCGCTTAATTCTATGGTATCTCCTGCGGTGATCGCTGTTACCAGATCAGCAAACGTCTTGTTGCTGTTTTCCGTACAAGCAGCATCAAAGGAGGTTGTTGAATAACAAACCTTCGTTGCCCCATTAACGGGGTCAACTTTCGTGTACCAAGTCGCCCCCCACCCCGTCCCGCAGAACAGAAACAGGCAGAGAAGGGAGAGAAGAAGGGATTTGAGTTTCATAGTCATACTCCTAGAAAAAGAATGTGCACTTAACAACTGCACCGTTACTCGCTACCGCATTGATGCACTGAAAGTTCGCTACGTTCGCGCTTCCCTTGATCTCGTACTCCCCATCAGAAGGTACCAAGTGCCCGGCAGCTGTACCTGCAGTTACAGTCGGCGTAGTTCCATCAAGCGTAAAGCGGATATCTGCGGTCTCCACCGAAATAAGCGCAGCCTTAGCTTTCTTCCCAGCATGGTTCCCTGTCGTCGGTGCTATTGTAGCAGCAGTGAAGCCTATCGCACTAGTAGTATCACTAAGCGTCTCAAAACCACCAGCAACTCCCATTGTCTCGAATACAAACATATCTCGTCCTTTCTTTCCTCTATGTTCAAATTTTAAACAAAGGGTTTGTGGAAGCACGGCTGGAGTATGTACTCCCACAAACCCATGCCGCATAAGAGGAGAAGACCTACGGCACTTCTATCGCCTATACAGCGTTATCTACACCAACACCATTCAGGAAAGCTGCGGTGTAGGGATGATGATACTCAAGACCGGCTTCGGTGAGATACTCCTCATCCGTTCCGTCCTTCCGTCCAGCGTTCGTTCCACTAGCAGCAGTCTTCCCTCCCTCGCCATAGAACGACGTATCGTCGATGTAGCGATAGGAGAGATTCTCAGGCTCGAAGCAGAGCATCGAGTAACGAAGCGTGGTTTCATAGTTGAACAGCGGATGCGTCTTCAGCATCAGCGTTCCATAGGGCGTGATCCACTCCATGACCTTGATGCCATAGCCGATCGTGGTAGGCGTGATGTTGAAATGGCTACCAGCTTTAGCCAGCTTGTTGATACCCAGCAGAGCACCGTTGCCACAGAAGGCCAACTTGGTGTCCCTACCATACATAAACAGGTTCATAAGAACGGTGTCAAGCCAGTCTTCACCACCACCATCTTCAGTCCATCCCTTACCACTGTAGGTGCTGGACAAGGAGAAATCATCTACACCATTCGTAGCATTGTTTGCACGAATGCAGGTGATAAGGCCTTCCGTGGTTCTCTCAGGCTTTCCGTTGTCGCCAGTGTTCTCCGTCTTCACACCGAAAAGGAAGGCCTTCTCCATCTCGATCCCGTGGAGTTCCAGGGCTTCCCGCTTCATTTCGTTATAGGCATCACCCGTGCGAAGCTTGGTCTTCCTCGCTGTTCTGGTGATGCTCAACGGGGTGCGGAAGATCTGGGTGTAGTTATACAGCTTCACAGGATCATAGGAGATAGCCGAAGGCATCGTTGCACCTTCAGCGTTGATGTTACCGATGATAATCGCAGTATCTGCATCGCTCAGATCGTGGCCGTGTGCGCTATTATCGTCAGCTTCCAGTAGCTTCACCTGAATGAAGCTCGACGTCCCGTTGTTAGAGATCGCAATAACCTTCGCATTCACATCAACCGTGAAGTCACTGGCATCCCGCAGGAGAACCTGATGGCCAGCGCGGAAGTGCACGATATCGGCAGATCCCATCTTGCAGTACAGCACGCTACCTGCAACTCCACCGCTAGTATATGCCACGTTCATAGCAGCGTCGGTATAGACGCCAGTGATCGTAGCCCTCTGAGTCGGCAGGTTCTTTGTCCACCAATTGCTTCTATCGTTAGCCTTTCAACTAACGCCGGACTATATCTTAAACCTTAGTCAAGGTCTTGGCATTATAGTCTCTGAAGGTCTTACTATTTCATTGCACTCATGTAATGTTTAAGTCTATCATTCTTTCGCTTTATGTTGAAGTAGCAACCAGCTTCGATAAAGGACCTGATATTTGGCTTTATAACAAACATCACTGTCCCATGACCAGATACTTGAGAGTATATACTGCCAACTTTAATCCCAAGTTTCTGCATTAGCCTAGTTACATCTTCTACAAAAGTTCTATGCCTAGACGCAAAACCAACTCTCCAGGAGTAGCCATACTTAGATTGCGGATGCTTTATCTCCGCTACATACCCATCGGTGTCAAACAGTCCAGCGAGATAATCTAACTTTGCCTGCTTACTCGCTCTAAATACTTCGTCTGCTACAAACTGTTTCTCTCCAATAAAGTATGCGAAGAACTGGTTAATGATAGAGTTGTTGATCGCTAGCCTGAACATCTGCGTACCATTTACGTTGTTATAAGGTACAATGTCGTATGCCTTATCAAAGAGGCTATTGATCTCCCAGCAAACTCTACCTACACAATCCATATCCATGTTGCTAATCGTGACAGGGTAAGTAACTTGAAAACCTTTACCGCCGTCTCTTTGTACAACATAGTTTCTAGTGTGCCCATCTCCTGTAAGTGCGCCTATAGAATAGGCCATAACATCAAAATACTTATCCATCACATTTAGTAAGTTTCCCTGCTGATCGTCCATTGTACTATCCTTTCTTAGTTTCACGCTTTGGTCAAGAAGGCTTTAGGATGTTCCAGCAATTTCTGCCATTTTGCATCCGGATTTCGCCGGAAGGAGTCCAATATCTAGGTGGACCTAGAACCTAAACTCAGGATCATCTACAGCCTCGTTCTTCATCTTACTCATCATAGCGGTCAGCGGAAGCTGTCCGTTGGGGTACAGAAAAAGCATCGTTTCCCTAAAATTCTTCGGCCTCTGATCGGTGACCCAATCTCCGGTTCCTCTCATTCCAAACATAGCTCTATTACCTCTCTTTCACTCTAGCGAATTCGCCGCTTGAAGGTGTATGTGATTTCCTGTTCATTCGTCCCGTTCAGGGCGGATGTGCAGGTATAAGTTCCATAGGTTCTGTCAATGCCAGCGTGGTTTACGACCTGAAGGCTACCGCCAGCACTCTCCTTGATAACATCAAGCAGCGCACAATTCCCGCCCATAGGCAGACCAAGCTTCACTCCGCCACCAAACTTGATGTTATCGTCAGTATTAGCAACCGTTCCCGTGAAGCCCCAGATGGTAATCTTATCCACCGTTGCGAAGGCCACGTTTCCCGTAACAGTCTCCGTTCCACCTGCGAAGGTGAACAGTTCTCTCGCGGGAATTCCATTGGCGTCGTAGCCATAGACAGCTGCGTAGCCACCAGTGATCGAAGCATCAGCATCCGTCACTGTGGCAACTACGTTCCTAGCAACGTTCTGCCGCGTAGCGATCGCTGCCAGGATAAGATCGCCTCCAGCAGCTTCCGTAGCTCCATCATAACCAGTAGTATCATCAATATCGGTATCGGCATAGACCGTAGTCGTATCAGCTGCCGCTCCATTTGTGATAATCAGGGTGTTGATCTCCTGAGTCCACTCCGCGTTAATATCTACACTCATTATCTATAGACCTCTCTTTCTTACTTATTAAGCCTCAATCGGCAGGATGCGATAGGCGATGGTTACTTCGGCCGTACCAGCTGCAGTGCCTGGGTCGGTGAACTGTCCAGCAGTCTGTAGACCAAGAGCTGTCTCTTTCACCAGCGTGTTCGCTGCTGTGCTCAGAGGAACGAATTGAAGGATCGTATCTGATCCCTTCCTAAAGCTGTCCGCTGCACTCGCTACACCAGTCAACGCTGCTCCGCCTACCCAACCTATGGAGATGTTTCCACCGTCTGCGTACGGTGCAGTAGCATACTTATACGTCAGCGATGCACTGAGGAACTCCAGATAATAGCCTTCCGGAGGAGCCGCAACAAGTGTCTTGATTGTCGTAGCGGTCAGAATATCTTCCTTGCTAATCGACACTTTGTCTACATGCAACACTGCGTCAGCGAGCATAGTGGAGAGAACTTTCTTCGCGCCGATTGTAACTGCCCCAGTGTTAGCAATAGTTACGTCCCCGCTAACTGCAACAGACTTTAAATCTGTCCCATCGCCAATCAGAATCTGCTTATCAGTCTTGGCACTAAGCGCAGTGGGAGCGTCGTCAACTCCACCGACAATGATAGAACCTCGTGCTATGGCATCGAGCTTATCCAGCGTCACTGCATCATCAGCCAGCTGAGTCGTGTCTACATCTCCAGTACCGATAGGGGTAATCACATCGAAGTTGCACGCTGCATTCGTGCCTACGTTGATATAGGCACCCTGTGAGCCTGCTCCCGCATCAGTGTCGATGAAGATACAGCCTTTCGCATATCCAGGCACACTATCTGTCGGAACTGTAGTTCCAGTCGCTAGAAGGATCTTTCCACTGGAATCCTTCAGCAGCACCTTAATCGTGGTGCTTCCCGCATCTACGACCGTCTTGCCCTGCAGTTTCGCATAAGCAAGCTCGCCTCTCCTAGCCAGGCGGTATAAAAACTTATCTAATCCGGCCATCTTATTTCCTTTCTTGTTCGAGTTAAAGTTGAATCCTCTATCCGCTGCAAGCCTTCTCTTAGCTCACCTAACTTCGCTTCGCCTTGTCGAGCACCTCAGTGCTTACACAACGACTAGCTCTCGTCCCGTTAGTATGCTTAGAAGCCTTGTCTTTGTTATATGTCTATGTTCAATTTATAAACATAGTTATCAGAGAAACCCGTCTAGCAGAGCGTTGATCTCTTTCTGCTGAGGACTAAGTTGCGGAGCTCCACCACTTGGTCTAGCCCCTTGCTTTCCGGCAAATGCTGGAGCAGGCTCGTTCGATGGCACAGGCTCGTTCGGCACAACTGGTGCATTCGGGTTAGCCAACTTCAGCCTATTCCTAACTTCTACTCCTAAAGTCTCCATCACCTGAAACATATCCCAATCAGGGTGTGCAGCAGCTATTTCATCTGCTACCATCCCAACGAAGGCTTTGTTCGCTGCAAGGTCTTGGTTCGCCCGATAGAAGTCATCAGCGGCTGCCCGTTGGGAGTAGACCCCATGTGCCACTTGGAGGGCCATCTGCTGCACCATTTCGGCCATCTGTTCTTGCATCTTCTGCATCGCATTACTCATCATAGCATTGAAGTTATCTACCGTCTTCAGTGCCTCATCCAGAGCCTCTTCGCTCTCCACGAACTTCATAGCGGCTGGAGCAGCTGGCTCACTTGCTGGCGCTACCTCCTGTGTCTGCTTCACCACCACATCGTTGATAGTCTTCTGCAATGCAGCAATCGTCTCGTTCAACTGCGCAATCTGCGCATCTCTCGGATCGCCCTGATTGGGAGCCGGCTCTACTGGAGGCTCTGCAGGAGGGGTGACAGGCTCTCCAGTAGGCTCGGCAACAGGCTCCTGAGGCGCATCAGGAGCAGCTGTAGGCTCCGGTTCGGCAGGTGTCGAATCAGCGACAGGCTCCGCCGGAGCTGCTATAGGTTCATCCACAACAGGCTCTGCCACTGGAAGCGCATCACCTAAAATATCATTAATCTCGTTCTCTATTCCCATCTTTCCAAGTCTCCTCTTGTTGTTGGTATTCCAGCTGTTCCTTAAGCACTGCTGGATAATCAATCATGAAGTTCATGCCTTCTATATAGCCCTGTCCTCTGCTAATCACATCAGGATCTTTGAAGGCACTAGTTCCAATAATTCTTTCTACTTCCTCATTCGTCCTACTGATCGCAGCTTGCACGAGGAGTCTCCAGACCCTATTCTCTGCAAAGCTCTCAAGGTCGCTTATAGATATCTCCAGCCTATCTTCGTTCATTCTATCGGTACCAAGTTCCCTTTCTGCGCTTCACTTTCCACCACCTGGTCTGGCATCGTGATAGCCGCAGCATTCGGTAGTGTCCCTTGCTGCTGGCGAAGCTTAAACTCATTCACGTCCTTGACTCCCATCATCATACAGATGCGCTGGAAGATCCTCACAATATCGAACTGTTGTGAGAGCATAGGTTGAGAGACGATACTCTGGAAGAGCGTAGTCATCACATCTGCATTCTCGCCCGTTGGTAAACTTCCATCGCCCTCAACAATATCGTAGTCTATCGAAAGCTTCAATGGGTCTACGTTTATCCTACTCTGATCAGGATACTGTGAACGAAGTTCTTCTTCCCATCGCCCTGTAGCCTCCACGTAGACTTGTCTCGTCATCAACTGCTGCGTATGGCTTGCAAGCATGTAGCTAAGATCCTGCATCATCTGGAGTGAGACAACCTTCGCAGCCTTCGTTAGACGAGAAAGAGCAGCCATCCTTGTTCCTCTACTTTCGTCTGCAGACACTCGCTCAGAACCAGTACGTGCAAGACCCATGACACTATCAACACTACCAGAACACGTCTTAATAAGCTCCGTGATGTAGGCACTGTCCTGGATATGGCTACGAGTAATGTCATTAACAGCAAGCTGAGATACAGCATTTTGCACTCCCCTTCCCCATGCTGCCCTACGCATACGAATCAGCTTTCCAGGTGCAGGGTCGAGCAAGTCGTTTATGTTTACGAGGCTAGGATCAACCACGAGCATGTCGTTGATAGACTTCCGCACATTCTGTATGTGGGACTGGCCTTGGATGGCCACCTTTCCATTACGTCGAGTCACCGTCAGATGAGTAGAATTTTCAAAACAGTAAACCTTTCCTTTATACTGCGTTTTATAACAGTTTCTAGTAGTTATTGTAGGATTAGTTTCGCTGGTACTAATGTTTAGTACGTAGAAAGGCAACCCAGCAGGTGTAGTAGACAGCTTAGTATGACTAAAGTAGCCTAGTCTAAGGGCTACCTCCTGTAAGTCATCTACTAACTGCTTACTTTTGGATCCATACTGTGCTAAGTTGTCTCTACCTTTTATCCAGTACCCATCACCTAAGATAGCGCGTTCAAACAGAAGCTCGAGATAATAAGTATCCCAAGCCTTCACAAAGAAAGGTACTTTTTTAAATTCACTTGTAGTGCCTTCGCTACTATAACAATTATCCTTCAGCCACATGTATAGACGCTTATCTGTAATAGTCCACTGAGTGGCATCTTTCTTATCATCCCAAGTTTTGGTTACGTGAAAGGGCATCGCAGACATAATTCCATCTATATCTGCATAGTTTTCTCTCTTAGCCTGTTTGATAGAAATAGCATATGAGCCACTAACTTTACCTTTAGAAATAGAACCCTCAGACAAAAACCAGCCTAGGAAGCCAGCTAAAACTAAAGGCTCTATTCTAGCCTTTTTGTACTTAACTTCGTGTCCCCTATCTCTCTTAGGTTGCTCTGCAGCGAACTCAACTGCGTTAGGCTCAACGCCATTCCAGTTAAGGTTTCCTATCGTTTTATACTCACTCTTAGCATCCAAAGCTAAGTTAATAGCAGGAATAAAATCCCAGCTACCTTTATATCTTCTTCGAGCAAACATGTTATGGTGTGGAGTTACGCATATATCCATTCTGGAAGACTTAAAGTTAAGCATCCAGCCATCGTAGTCATACTCGAACCATTGTTTAGGCTGTTCAAACCAGAAGCCTCTAGTCACAGGGTCTACAGTAGCTACTCGGTCACTATCTATAGTTTCTGATAGCAAGACCCAGCCTCTATCTGTAAGTACCTCAGTCTGGTCATCATAGCAGTTTACGAGCCAATCGAGAGTCGTCTGGAGTCCGCCTATAAGCTCAAGTCTAGAGACTGGGCTCACGCTATAGCCATCATAGTCCGGGCTGCATGTAGCTACAGGAAACATTCCGTGGTTCAGGCCAAGAGGCCGAGCCTGCAAGATGATTTTGTCTGCTGCCACACAGAAGAGCCACTTCTCCGGATACTCCTGCGACCCAAGGCCCCAATCCTTCGGAATTAGGTTTACGTAGAGATAGACCTTATCTATCGGACTTGTAGAGCTAGCCGCGCTCTGTGTGCCTACACCAAAGCGTTCTTCACGGCCACTACTACTCTTCGCCTTGTTATAGATACTGTTCCCACTAGCACCACGATAGCCTGCGAGATATCTTGCATTGAAGCAGTTCTGTGGGTCGCTCTGCTCTTCGCTTAGAATAGCCAGATAGTTACTAGTATCAATCCAACCAAAGCTCTCGCCCTTCTGCACTTCATGTATAGGCACGTTTGGGTCTGGCAGGATGCAATAAGGATCAATGTTTCTCAGATAGTTCCCTTCGTAGAGCACTACATCCTTAGTGACCCTCTTCTGTCCACTACTCATCATTTTAGCAAAGAGCGCAGAGAAGAACGTCGCATCTTCCACAACAGTCTTCTTCCCCCATACTTTATCCCAATAAGGAGCGACTGCACCCAGTCCATAAGCCCAGCCGTCTCGGAAAGCAGTATGCAGAGCAAGAGCCATTTTAGCTCTTCTCGACTGCATCTCGATAACCTTCTCCAACAGTATCGCACCGACCCGATCCTCGGGGCCGTGGCCACTATACTTAAAAATAGGATACTCAAGAAAGGCAGCAGAGAAGTAAGTAAGCAAAGTCTCCAGAGTAGCGAAGCTATAGGGAATGACAATAGATACTGGCTTCCTCTCATCTCTATCTTGTACCTTCTTCTCCGCATCATCCAGCGGGATATACGCCGTAAGAGTACGGTCTATCTTCTTCCAGCTGCTATGTCTCTTGCTAATTTCATTTGAGCTCTCCATAATACGCTGGTTGAGTCGAGCAAGAAGCTTGGCATGTATAGGCCCACTTGGACGAAGGTCTAGGCCTCGTGGATAGTGATACTCCACGCTCCCTATGCTCGTCACATTCCCTCCGCCTGTTTGTCCTGGGTCAAGATTTAGTGCCACTTATTTCCACCTTTGTTTAAAATTTAAACATAGTTACGCTTGCCGCCAACCTTGCACAGCAGGCTCGTATTCTCGTTCTAGCTCGGCAAACTCATCTTCATCCGGCTTCTCGCCCACTGCGTTCACGTCTGGGGCGAAGTAGCGTTCACCGAGTTCTAGCATCTCCACCAAGTATGCTGTAGCATCCGAGACGTCATCACGCTTGCTCTTGGGGAAAGATAGCAACTGCGACTCAAGAATCGCGCAGACGTTCGGGTTGTGGTAGATATAGCCTAACCTATAAAGTGGGGATAGCATTGCGATTCTATCTTCTTTCTTACCCCTAGCCTTAAGCTCGATAAGGCTATAAAACTTGCCTCTCTGTAGCATGTAGGTTGTAATCGGATAGGTAATGAACTCATTAAGAGAAGTGACCTCGTATCCAATTGTCCTAGCTCCAAGTCTATCTGCCATGCTAAACGCTTGAGCATAGATCTCTTCGGGGTGCATCTTTCCTGCAACGATATCTCTGATATAGACCCTAGGTATACTGGTATCAACGCCTACTCCTACAATCGCACTATCATCACTCGCTACGTTGGTCGACTTAGCAGGGTCGATGATAACTATCGACTCAAGCCTTCCGCGGTTCTTAGTAAATGACTCATCACTTTCACTATAGTTACGGAAGTATTCCTGTTTAAAAGTCGCGGTCTCTTTAGCAATAGGAATACCACGGTACTCACGATAAAACACATCCAGTAAGCCCTGGACACGATAGCTTTCATAGAGCGACTTAACCTCCTCGGTAGTCATAAAGTCTGGCCAGTTCGAGTTCAACTCATCATCACACAGATCAATCTCGACCTTTGCCCATGTAGGGTCTGCGAGGAGGTCTGCTAGAAGCGCATTCTCATGCAGAAGCGTACCGATGAAGATAACCTTCCAAGGGACGCTACGGTCGATAGAGTTCATCACATCTGCGAAGAACCACTCCTTCAACTTTCTCCTCTGCTCTTCACTAACAACTTCCTCAGGGTCTTCCAGATCGTCCACAATAATAAGATCTGGCCTCCGCTTCCCCCATCGTACACCACGAACCTGTTGCCCAGCGCCACGGGGGAAGATGAGAGTTTCCCCATTAACAGTCCACATCTCCTTGCTGAAGGTAGGATCGATATCTGTATCACCAGCTGTGTTCGTCTTGACGTTTCCGAATATCTTTCTAACCATCGCATTGGTCATCAGCTCCCGCTTCAGGTTCTCGCTTTCCATCTGGGCCTTGGTAGCCGTACTAGAGATCGGCACAATGAACTTCTTCTCCCGAAAAAGTGCTTTCTTTCCAGCGTGGCCTATGTTCATAATAGTGCTCTTTCCCCAACCTCGTGGGGCTTTGATCACTACTTTTTGCAACTCATCGTTATCTATAACCTCAAACACGGGGTCAGTAACGCTAGCAAATGGTCGAGAGAAGCTCTCCCCAAAGAGAACTTTGCAACAGACCTTCGTGCTCAGAAAGCACTGGGACATAATCGCCTTTATCTGTTCCTTCTCTTCTGGTAGCATCGCTATTTCGCCCGATCCCCTCTGTTCATAAATTGAACATAGCCATTCCGCAAAGCTGCTAGAAGCCTACTCTCTGGAAACAAGCTCTGCAGAAAGCAATATAGAAGGATTATGCAATCCAGATTATTCGTAAGAAACTCTCGAAGAACCTCATCTCCTGCAGGTATCATCATGGTGCTGTTAGTACCTCCTCTGCACTATAACGAGCATAAGGTTCAGCAAACATTCTTACCACTATGTACCAGAGTTGCGCCCTAACAGAGTTCATTCCGTCCTCTATGCATAGCTTCTTTAGCAAGGCGTCTGCCTCGTCCCGATAGCTCTGTGAGAGTAACCCAAGGCGCATAAGCTGATACAGCGCATCATGCACCAAAGAGCCACGCAAGCTATCTTTCGTATCTATCGTTAGCCCACTAGGCCCATCCCATGCGTAGCCTTTTCGCATTGTGAGCCATCCTGTCTCAGATAGGGAGAGCCACTGCGTGTTAATCCCGCCTCGTGGAGCCTTAATGCCTACATACTCCTGATAATCAGCATTAAGTTGATACTTAAATCCCTTTCGATACTGAATCATAGCTATACCGCAAAGCCCTCGAGAAAGCCTTCTACTGCCGCCTCGATCAATGGAAGCTCTACATTCGGGATAGTCACATTGTTCCCTGGGTCTATGCCGAGGATAGTAAACACGGCCAGTATCTTGGCTCTATCCTTCACGTTATCAGCAATCTCGTCTAGTGCATCCTTGAAGGCCTTGTTCACGACCATCTTAGCAGCCCCATTCTCTACAAAACCTTGCACATCTTCCAACGCTGCCTTCGCAAGTGGCACATAGCTCTGATTGTTTGCTGCTACGAAGAGCCCAGCTATCTTCGCAACCTTCTTCACGCTTGCTTCCTTACTCTCTTCCTTCCCCACCCCAAACAAGCCCTTCAACCAACCAAACAGTGCACTAAACATTTACAGCCTCCACGTTAGATGTCTTTGTGGCTCTCCACCACTTTCCTGCGTTAAAGCAGGGGCATGCTTTAGCTACCCCGTTGAAGTCCCTATGCCCAACCACAATCGCACTAGGATACACTGCAGTCAAGTGAGCCAGAAGCTCTCCTAATGCTCTCATCTGCACTGGCGTGAAGTTATCTGCAGGCCTAAGATCTTCGTCAATCCCGCCGACTAGACAAATACCAATAGAGCAATGATTGTATCCAACTACATGTGCTCCAACCTCATCAATCGCCCTACCTCGCTCTACCTCTCCACTTCTACGAATCACAAAGTGATAGCCTACATCCTTGAACTTCCTGGCCAGGTGCCACTTTCTGATCTCTTTCACACCTATATCTTGCTCCGGCCTTGTGGCGGCACAGTGAATGACGATATACCTCGTATCCTTCCTCCTCATCTAATCTGCCCTCCCACCTTTACGGCGAAACCAACTGCAAGTAACGCCACCAGGCCACCTATAACTATCGTCATCAGTGCCTTTCTACATGTGCTCTTGGTCTCCTTCGTCCACTCCATCCACTCGTCAATGAACTCATGATGCTTGTAGTGCTTCTCTCGCTCGATGTAGAAGTTCTTCATCTGCTCCTTCATCGCGTCTTCTACAGCTCGCCTGATAAGATCATAATCCCCCAACTCGCGATCACCTCTCAGCGTTATCTACATCTATACAAAGCCCGATAGAACGTGCTCGCTCTTTGATCTCATCCAGATCATCCTTATTCAGATGCACCGCTAAGCTCTCCGTCCGGAGTGTCTTCACAGCTGCATGCCCTGCTCGGTCAAGAATATCTGTAGCAGCCTTCAGACGAATAGAGTCTGTCTCTGCATCAAGCAGCTCCTCAAGAACCTCCAGAGCCTTGGGTGCCACTTCATGAATACGCTTAGCTACGTCGATCGCGTCTATATCCCTCGCTGCGTGCATCTGATCGAGCTGGCGCTTGACGATAGGGCTATTCAGTGTATAGCTAACCATCACTGGCGTGACGTTTAGCGTCCTCGCTATATCTGCCCCTTTCATTCCCGTAGCAGCCAGCCTCGCAATCTCCCGGTGCGTGTTCCACATCTCGGTGACAGCGAAGCTCTTCTTATTCGGATTGCGCCTTCTATCCATGTACTTCTTCTCCTATCGTGTGCATAGCATACAATAAAAACCCGTTCTTGTCAAGTGTTTTCATGAATGAATTTTTAGGCGTGCTATTAGGTGTCTTCCTTGGGATAGATGCACGCCTATTAGCAGAGCTCTGTGTAGATTAGCAAATTGCACAAAAATGAAAGGTTTGGCACAGATATAGCAATAATTTCTACCTACAACGAAAAGCTATGTTTAAAATATAAACACAGGTGCGTTCGATGCGCGGCTATCCATCGCAACCGCTCGCACGCACGCACGGAGAACCCGAAGGCGAGAGCGAAGGCTATGCGAAAATGTGCGAAAATGTGGTATTTTATTCTCTATACATACTCTACCAAGTCCTTGCTGTGTGCGCGAGGGTGGCGTTTCCCCAAGGGGCGGGGTCGTTAAGATTTTGCTTGACATTTGCGTGATTGTCTGTTATGATGGAGTCAACAAAATGAGATGATGATCTTTGACATATCGCATGGCGGGTTCGACCGATACACGTAACGTGGTGTTTCTGTGTTACGTCAATGGACGGGCAACCGAACCAACAACGCAATGTTGCGAATCGGCAAGGCCTCGCTCGGTGACGAATCGAGTGTGACACGATACGCCTTGACTGGGAACTCGAGGGCATAATAAGCCTGCTTATGGAATGGGATTTTGCACCTGGCGAGGTAAGTGACATCTAATAACAAATAAGCAGGCGTGTTATGCCCTCGAGGGAGTTCATGCTCTCTATCAGTCTCGCCTCGTTTTTTCGCCCGAAACGGGCAGGAGGTGAGAGAGATGGAGAAGAAAGTTACAGTTACATGCAGGACCAGGCGGTTTGAAGGTGACGGGGAGACAGTTACAGAACTTACACTGGATTTCTCGAACCTGAGCGAGGAGGATATCTTCAATATGGCCGCGGACTCTGCGGTGATTAAGTGGCAGGCCGCAGCGAGAAGGGCAGCGTTGAAGAAAGACGGCGCGGTTGCTATTCCGACGCAGGCAACATATGTCGTGCCAAAGCCTGGGACGCGCGCGACAGGAGAGGTCTCTGCGGAGAAAGCGGTGAAGACGATTCTGCGGAAAGCCGGTGGAGACGCGGCGAAAGCGCTGGAGCTTATGCGCGAGATGATGGAAGCGGCAGCGGGGAAAGCGGAGTAACTGTGTTCAAATTATAAACATAGTCGAGGCGGGACGGATAGAGGGCATGAATCTATGGAGGAGAGAAGATGGAAAAAGTTGCAGATACAGATCTTGGTACGTTTATTAGTAAGTATCCACACAACACAGATTGCAGTGACAAGTTTGGTCTGCTGGTTAGCCTTGCATACCGTAAGGATAAAACAGGAAAGACCTTAGAAGAGTTCGTTGACTGGTGTAACAGTATGTACGGAGGAACAATCGCGGCAGCTATGATTGACTACCTAAGTAATCACGAATAACCTATTCTTGCCCTCTATAGAGGGCATGAACTCAGGGTTGTGTGTTTGTATGTATGTGTGTATGTATACATGTATACAGTATACATGGGATACCTCCCCAATGATTTTTTTGGCCTTTAGTTCGTTTCTTCTCTTTTCTTTCTCTCTTCTTTTCTTTCTACTTATATATATATATTACTATATAAAAAAAATAACTAGAAGATAAGAGAGAGGAGATCAAAAAGCGAGATACATGAAATAATGGCATTGGGGAGGTACTGGGTGTATACTGTATACATGTATACAGACATACATACATACATAGCAAACATGCAAACATTTGTGTAGAGCTTGACTTCTATGTGTTTATGTGATATGTTGGCTGAAATAATGACATGGAGGGACAGGTGATGCACAAGACGGTTAGTGTACAGGCGAGGGTTAGTATCACTAGCTTCGCCGAGTTAGCCAGGGCGTACGAGAAGGAAGGTGCTGGGTGTAGGTCGAAGAGTGATGTTCTATGGCATGCTGTAGAGCAGTTAGCATGGTTGTATAATAGAAAGCATGGTGTAGAGCCGTTTTCTTCTGTGGTTGAGGCTATTGACTATATGGAAACTATAGGCATGTCACTACACAGTAATCCAAGGGCTACTAAGGCACTCTTACAGGCTGCCGCAGATGAGGCGTACTTCAAGGAGACTGGCTCTCTTCCGCCTAATGTTATGATGAAGAAGGGTATGCTAAAGGCTGAGCGAGATGGCATGCTTGCTCTACAGCAACCTCAGAAGTCGTTTTTAGATATGACTGAAGAAGAGCGTAAAGCTGCCGTGCATAGAACTGCAGCGCATTTGCAGAATAATGGAGTTATTCCTGCTGCGACTAAAGCTATTAGCGGAGATAGCATACAAGCACGCGCTGAGGCGCAGGCACAAAGAGATAGAGAGTTCAAAGCGAAGCAGGCGGATCTTATTAAAATGATGTCTGCTAATGGACAAGTGAAGGGAGGTGAAACAGATGACTAGGAACATATACAAGTTCAGACAGCGCGTTCGCTGGGCGGTTTATGTAGTGCTGGTGTTTGTAGCCTGGTTGGCCTACGGCGCTGTGACACATGGTTTAGGCGTAGGAACGTGGAACTGGTGAGCATCGCACGCTATGTTCAAAAATTAAACATAGTTATTGACAAACGCTCGTAGTTGCGATATAATGGGATCATGATAAACAAAAACAACACATATGGAGGTGAAGCGATATGAGTTTCGACAATGATCTTACAAAGCATCAAAAGTGTGTAGAAGCTACATTCGAGCGCGAGCTCGACAAGGTGCAGGAGCTCGACGACAAGAGAGAAAAGTTTATACAGGGACTATCCGATATGATCGAGAGTATCCTCGCAGAGAAGGTTGGTTCGCTAGAAGACCTTCCTAGCGACCCTGACACGTTTATCGAGGATATACGAGAAATGATTCTCTACATGTGGGAGGACTACCGATGAGCATCTGTAGCGAGTGTGAGTTCTTCTATGAAGGCACATGCCTGGTGTACTGCTCTTCCATAGAAGACGTAACCCCTGAGCAGTGCGAGGCTGCATACACCTACGACGAGGAACTGGAGAGCATCTGCGTATGAAGGAGCTACTACCAAGCATCATCTTCTTGCTTCTTGTGTGGGCGATATTACAGTGGGTTTTATAAGGGGAGGTGAAAAATGTCAGTAAAACGTGATGCAGAGTTGCATAAGCTTTGCGAAGAGCTCATGGCTATACAGAGGAAAAGGTATAACTAAGTAACCAACTAGTCTGATAACCCTGGCGAAAGCTGAAAGGAGTAAGGCAATGAAAGCGGCAACTAAAGTAGCAAAGCAGCAAGATAATCATGTAGTGGGGTTCTTCCGTAGTAACAACCCACTCTTCGTGGCGGCCTGCAATAAGGTTGGCATCCCGCCTACCCGTAGGCAGGCGAGCAAGTGGCTCTCTGGTCGTGGGCTCGCCTACAAAGAAGGGAGGTCGTAGACCATGGCAGATATAGACGATCTCACAGAACAACTGCGAACTCTCTTCGGCGATAGCCCAGAGAGTAATCCTCTCTTCAAGGAGATGGTTAAGCAACTTACCGATGCTGAGAAGGTCGAGAGCAAGAAGGCTTTTGCAAAGCGTCAACCTCCGGTTACCGTCTACACTGAGGTAACTCGTATCCATCACTGCACACATTGCGATGCTACGTGGACTACCACAGTGCGTTTGCAGAAGGGTGAGACACTTGCTAACATGGGCATAGACGGTCACGTTACCACGATATCTGCCAAGAGCCCTGCAGTCGTCCATCACTACGTAGGCTTCTGCAACCGCTGTCCAGACCATATTCATAGTCTAAGTCGAGAAGAGTTAGAAGACAAGTATCTAAGTCTTCTCGCAAGTTATCCGTTTGCGCAAGTTCATGGGCTTGCAAACTATGTTCAAAAATTGAACACAGTGGACGAAGCCGATAGAAAGGAGGTGAAACTATAAGCCATGATAAGATATAATGGTACGTTCTATGTGCGCTATCCCAAGGATGACGATAGCGAAGATATGCCTAAAAAGCTTCTCGACTTAGAGATGTGGTTAAACGGGGAGATTGCAACTACAATCTACCAGAAAACAGGCTTCGCACCACGGTTCTATGTGGTTGAAAGCGACGACACTACAGCGGAATAATAGTAGAGGGAAAGCGATAGAGGCCAAATAAATTTTATGTAGTGCTTGACTTCTATCGCTTTCCATGATATGTTGCATTTGGTTTTAACGAACACGCTTCCAGTTTCGGGAGTGAATAACTTAGAAAAGAAGAGGAGAAAGAAATGATCGAAGTTAGTGCAAAAGCACCTAAGGTTGGAAAAGAAGCGACTATCATGGTTGACTTAGGAGACAATCTGGAAGATGCAACAGCTCGTTTTGGAGAAGAAGTTGTCTTCAGCAACTATCAGGCCAACGTGAAGATCACGGTGCAGGGTGGTATTCGTCGGTATCTCGAGAGCGGGCTTTCGCAGGAAGAAATCCAGGCCAAGTTCGATGGATACAAACCTGGCGTTACCCTCGAACGAGTGGTCGATCCTGTTGCTGCCTTGGCTAGCAAGTTCGCCAAGATGTCTCCGGAAGAGCAGGCGCAGGCCTTCGCTGACCTCAAGGCGAAACTCGAAGCTGCGGCTCAGGGATAACAAACTCACTGTCGTTAGGCGCTAGCGACATTAAATAACTAGCGCATCCCCCTTTTAAGGTGCTCCCTGTAGAGTGAGGGAGCGTTGGTAGTAGCGTAAATATATCACTCGGATATTGATCGGGCTATGGCGGGAAGATAGTGGAACGACAACACTACTTCCCGCTTTAGTCTCGCCATAATTTGTGGGACTTTCCTCGATTGGAACGTCTTAGAGACTATAGCGAGAAGCGAGAGGAGCTAAGGACATGAGTGAAGAAAAAAGCATTCGAGAGTGGGATTGGTGGAGATTCTCAACCATCGTAGCAAAGCATATAGCGAACTATACCATCCCACAGTATGGGGATGCACCTGATGACCAAATCGAAGGTTGGACGCATGAAGAGTGCGTTCGAGCTATAGGCAAGCGTGCTGCAAGGCATAGCTCTAATGCTCGTGGTAGGATCGAAACCCTTCGAGACCTTGTGAAGATAGCGCATGAAGCGCAGCTTGCGTTCGATAAGATGAGGCCTACTGCAGAAGAGCTGCTCTCAATCGAAGGAGGAACGCGCTGATGCCAGAGAAACTCACGCTAGTAGCAACGCTCGATAGGCACTGTACAGGCGAGCTTGCTCGCTATACCTTCGGCACAAAGCGATCTACCGTAAGTGGAGGGTTCTATATAAAGCGAGATGCAGGCCTTCCGAGAGAGATAAACGTACTCGTTAAGCAAGAAGAAGTAGTGGAGGCGTTACAAGATGTTAGACCTTAGCGAGAAAGATATAAAGAGGTTTAATAGCAAAGTAATTAAACTAGCAGAAAGTAGCTGCTGGATATTCGATTGTGCAGATCATAACTCGTATGGCCACAAGAGAATCTGGATAAATGGTCGCTATGAGGGCGCACATAGAGTTGCTTACTTTTTGCACTATGGCATTCTCCCAGATGGAGACATAGCACATACTTGTGATAATCCTGCGTGTGTTAATCCAGATCACTTGTTCTCTACTACACACCAAGGCAATCAGTTTGACAAGGCTTTAAAAGGTAGGCAAGCGAAAGGGTCAGCTAATGGAACAGCAAAGTTAACTGAAGAGCAAGTAGTTGAGATAAGAGCACTATACGCAACCAGTAGGAAAATGTCATGTACTAAGTTAGCAGCTATGTTTAATGTATCTAGGTCAACCATATTCAACGCTGTAAGTAAGAAGTCACACCTTTGGAGGCATATATGAGCAAGAGAGCTGGTATCATGCTATGTATGCCGTTTGAGGAGCGTAGACTGGCTAAGTGGAGACCTCCTTATATTCAGCAACCTAAACTCGACGGAGATCGAGCGAGAGCAATCTTAGGTAACGACTCTGCTATACTGCTTAGTAGTGAAATGAACGAGTACAAGAGTGTACCTCATATAAATGATGCTCTTCGCGCACTTGGCCTACATGATATAGAACTCGATGGAGAACTCTACATCCACGGAGCACCACATAGTGAGATACATTCTATCGTATCTCGAACAGAAAACATCCACCCAGACTATAAGCTAGTCGAGTTCCACGTCTTCGACATTGTGACCTCTCACCCACAAGTCGAAAGGACTCGGCTGCTTATAGATCTCTTCCCGAATCAGAAGAGAAACTTCTCTCCGATTCAACTCGTGCCCTCGCGCATAGTAAACAACCTTGAAGAAATCATGGCAGCACAGGATGAATATGCTCGCCTTGGTTATGAAGGTTTTGTCTTAAGGGAAGCATCTGCACCTTATGTGCGGAAGCGATCTACAAGCTTAATGAAGTTCAAGCCAAGAAAGGAGGACCTATATGAGATTGTTGCCACGCAAGAAGAAATCTCCATTGACGGTGTCCCTAAGAACTCGCTTGGTGCCCTTGTGTGTATGGGAAACGACGGTACGCACTTTAGGGTCGGGAGCGGGTCGCTACTTACACGTGTTGCCAGAGAGAATCTTTGGCAACAGCGTGAGGGATTGATCGGAAAGATGGCACGTGTTCGCTATCAGCATATGACTAGCGCGCGAGGCGTCCCACGTTTCCCAGTTGTGGTAGAGATCCTTGATGCAAACTTTGTTTAAAATTTGAACATAGGAGTTTAGCAAATGGACTGGCTGGATGATATTGAGAATCGCAAGAAGCGCAGAGAAACTGACCAGGTGTTTTTTGGCTGTTATGATTTACAGCGGGATGCTGACGAGGAAAAGCTCATCGCAGAAGTCAAGCGGCTAAGGGAAGAAAACACTGCCCTCCGCAAGGACAAGGAGCGGATAGAATTTGAGAACAACCAGTTCAGACGTTATGTAATTGAAGTTGGGTGTTCCTACACTCAAACGGAAAGTGATTGTGAGTGTGACTACGGATATCCGTGGCCTTGTGATCATTGCCCAATAGTGGAACACAACAGAACCATCGACGAAGAAATGGATAGCGAATGGGAAATAGAATTCATTCGTTAGAGAAGCGCCTTGCCGATATTTTTTCAATCTGGCGCGACACAGAAATGGAGACGGAGAAATGAATGACGACATTCCCGCCCTTTTGTTTGCCCTATCAAGCTGTGCAATTGAGGGCAGCGAACTGGCCATTGAACTGTTGAAGCTGAAAGATAAAGACCCTGACTTGTTCTTACAAAAGTGCAGTGAACACAATACATCCTGCGGGATAACAAAGTAAGGAGGCAAACACATGCAAACAAACATTTTTCAGGAAATGGCAAACAAGTGGCCGTCGGCCTGGGTTGCACGGCAAGAGGTGTCCCGCTTCACCGGGGGCTGTCTCATAATTCGGGGAAGGAATGGCCGCAAGTCGATGAAAACGGATGGCCTTTGCAGAAACTCACGATAAATGCCTTCATGAGGCAGGCAGGAGGTAGGAAATGATAACCATAATTAATACTGGAATCGCTGGAAGTTGCTCTGACGCACCAGCATCCTATCAGGGAGAGTGCAACTATATGTTGCGGGTCAACAGGCAGGTTGTCGCGGAGTTCTCACACGTTAGAAAACAAGGCATTGCTGAATGTCTCAGAAAAGCTGCTGATGCTGTGGAGAAGAAAAAATAATAGCAACAGCGGAACGGGTAGTCAAAGGGGATTCTACGGCGGTTTATAAGGGAGACCTTTCCCGATCTTAGGCCGCCGACTTGCCCCCTCCCGAAGCGGAATAGGCGCGAAAATGTCAACCAAACATGGCCGTGTGGCGGAAGATAGACGCTCAGGTTGGAAGGTTGAGTACACAGACACGGTAATCAATCCGTGGAAGTCGGAGAAGGTCAACCATGCAGGTATCGAATCCTGCCACGGCCACCAATATAACTTGTCGCTGCGGCGTGGTGGGAACACGCAAGGCAAGGAGCCCCTCATACCCAGTCGGACGATCCACAGGAGGATGCGCAACCGACTTTAACGCCTTCCTTAGTGCTTTGAATGTCTACAATTATATGAAGAAATAGAAAGGGAGAGAAAATGCAAATACTCGGTAAAAATGGAAGGGGATTTATCATGCAGGTGGATGAACGAGATGCATATAACCTTATTGGCCATTCATCACAGTATGCGTCCGGAAAGAAGTTAAATGTTGGAGATTCAATAAAAGTCTCTGAAATGTATGATCGGCTTGTGAATTTGAAAAATAATGAGGCACACCTTGAAAAGGCCGCTGCGTTGCTGAGAGCATCCGCCGAACTTCTTGAAATGGCGCTTCCTGCAGTTCATAGGGCAAACTCAACCGAAAAAAAGAAATTGGATGGCGAGGAAGGAGAAAGATCATGAATTTTGAAGCTGTATTGAATGACGAAAAGATAGTCGATGCCGAATTTCTTCCGGCAGAGGCGCAACCCTTAACTCTGGAAGCCGTCATACGGGGAAGAGCAGATTGTCCGCTACTGGGTTCGTGTGGGTAATCGTGCGAAGAGGATAACAGCACCGTAAACCTCAAGCCGGGGAAGCATCCGGCCAGCGACATCAATAGAAAGGAAAGCCATGAACGACGAAGACCGCAAAGGAGGGGGAATGATGAACTATAAACTATCAGTCCTTTTTGAAGGTGGGAAGTGGCTGGAATTACACATGCCTAACAGGATAGATTTCAGCAAGTTTAGCAAAAGCAGGCATTTCATCATTCGCACTCCCAACAAAGAGATATTGATCGATATGGATAAGGTTTTGTTTATCGAAGAAGAACAGGTAGGAGGAACGCCATGAACGACAATGACAGAAAGCGACTCACAGAATGGTTAGGCGAGTGCTGGCATGAAGAAGATGCCAATGCTACCGCACAACAAATCAGAGACCAACGCGACAGAGCGATTTGGGCTATTTGCGCTAATTGCGGAGAGCCGTTTCTGAAACAGCAAGGCCACACCTTCACAACGCCTGACGATATGATGGCCTGCAAGGATCGGCTGGTGGAGTTGGGTCGATGGGAAGGCTTTATAGAGTATTGCTTGGACCAAGATGGAGATGATTTTCATAAAGATATTACAGTGAATCCGTGGTTCGATATTATCAAATGGCTCATAAACCCTGAACGATTTTGTCAGTTGGTAGCTGATTTTCTGAAGGAGGGGGAATGATGAATCTGGAAGAGATTGAGGAAGAGTTGGAGGAGATTCCATTAACTGAGCATGAATGGGATATGGTTGCGTGGCTCGTTGCCGAAGTCAAGCGGCTGCGGAAAGAACTTGGTTCGGCAAATGACGCTATCGTTTTGCTGAAGACCAGACTCAAGCAGCTCCAGAAGGCTGTCGAAATCGAACACGACCAGGGCGAGAGCTTCCTGGTGCAGACCAAGGAGTTGCGGGAAGAGAACGCCGCCCTCCGCAAGGATAAGGATCGGCTAGACTGGCTGGAGAAATGTCCATCCATGATGCTTTATATTAGGTGTTTACAAGAGAATGACAGCCTTACTTTACGAGCAGCGATAGACACGGAAATTGGAGAAGATAGCGGAGCAAGCGACATGACAGAAATGGAGGCGACAATGAAAAAGGAAATGGATAGAGCCTACAAACAGCTAGGTAAAGTAGCAGGGGATCGCTGTCATCGGCTAGCGCTAATATACTCTAGCCTCTCACCTAAGCCTACGTATCAAGCCTATATCGAGACTCCTGTGTACGGAGCCTTCGGTGGACTCATGGAGACGTGTAATACTGCAGATCAGGCGGTAGATATATGCATTCAAAAATTCAACGCTATAAGGAGGGAATATGAGCAGCAGGAAGAAGAATATACTGGCGACGATAGTTCTCGAGAGTCCGAATAAGACAGCACACATCCCTAGCGGGGTCTACGAGATAGCAATTCGTAGAAGCTACATCGAGAACGGAAGCGTGAAGATAGAAGCAATCATTGTAAAGGAGATACCAAATGAACCTAACCCCACATGAAACTTGGAAAATCCAAGACGCAACCAAAATCCAGTGTTATATGGACTGCCCTCGTAAGTACTTCTACGAGTATGTTCTCGGCTGGCAGAATGAGGCTCCTAATATCCACCTGGAGTTTGGCTCCGCTTGGCACTTGGCAATGGAGCACCTACTCCTCAACGGCTACGATGACGTAGCTATCCTTGGGGCGTACGAGAAGTTTGTTTCCTACTATCGCCAGTTCTTCTCTGAGCTTATCGAAGATCAGTACCATCCTAAGACGCCGGCTATGGCACTGAAGGCTCTTCTGGGCTACGCTCTTGAGTACAAGCACGACAGGCATAAAACGCTATATACCGAGATTGCTGGGACTATCGCTCTAAGCGAACGGCATACGCTAACCTTTAAGATGGACTCAATTCTCGAGACTGCAGACGGAATTAAGTCTCGGGAGCATAAGACTGGCTCACAGCTCTCTCGCCCCTGGATGGATCAGTGGGCACTTAAGATGCAGACAGGTGTCTATAATCATGTTCTCTGCTGTCTCTTTGGCCCTGAGAATGTATGGGGAGTAGAGATAAACGGGACGATCTTTAGCAAGCGAGAGGTGAAGTTCCAGCGAGTTCCGGCTAGACGAACAATCGCAGGCATGGAGAGTTGGTACTATAACGCAATCTCTTGGCTGGACGACATAGCGAGAGACTTCGATGCTCTTAACTCTTGCTCCGAGAACGATAGCGTTCTTCATGCGTTTAAGCAGAACACGGAAAGCTGCACTAAATACTTCGGTTGTGCGTTCCATGACTACTGTATGGCTTGGAGTAACCCGCTTCAGCATGTAGACCAGCTTCCGATAGGTTTCGTGCAACGCTACTGGAACCCGAAGGAAGAGGAAGCAAAGCATACATTCGAGATAAGTGAAGGAGGTAGTGTGAAAAGTGAAAGCACAGGAACTCCGTGATCGACTTGCAGCAGTACGTAGCTTCTCCGTCCTCATGGATGGAAAGAAGGTCGCTGAGGTGGTGATAGATATAAGCAACAGTAAGGTTCACTTACTTTCGGAGAAAGGAGGTGCAATTCCAGGTAGGGAGCTTGGAGAGCTCGAGAAGCGATTGTTAGAGAAAGCTCTTATCAACTCTGTTCAAAATTTGAACACAGGTGAAAAAGAGCAAAAGAAGAGACTAAACTTTAAAGACATGGAATGGGGGAAGTAAACAATGCCAATAGACATCAAGAAAGAATTTGCTGAAATTCGTGCTATGTATTCTAGCCAAGCTCAGCAGAAGACTTTCAACGCTTTGGTCTATGGAGACTTTGGAACTGGAAAGACAAATCTTATAAAGACCTGTCGTCTTCCCGTTCACATAGACTCCTTCGACCCAGGTGGGACAAAGACAGTTCGAGATGAGGTCGAGAAGGGAATGATCTTGGCTGATACACGCTACGAACTGGAGCAGCCAATGAAGCCTATGGCCTTCGCGCTCTGGGATAAAGAGTATGCCAGACGGAAACGAGATGGCTACTTTGAGCACGTCGGGACCTATGTCATAGACTCTGCCACAACATGGGCGAGCGCAGCGATGAACGTGATCTTGCAGAAGGCTGGTCGTCTTGGTGGCCCTCCCTTCCAGCAGGACTATCTCCCTGCTATGAGCATGATTGAGAATGCAATCAAGGACATGGTCACGCTGCCTTGCGATGTTATCTTAACGGCGCATCTTGACGTCGATAAAGACGAAGCGACTGGACGTATGTTTGTAGGTCCGCTCTTCGTGGGTAAGCTCAAGCAGCGTATTCCCTTGCTGTTTGATGAGCTCTACTGCGCACAGGTAAAGAAGAGCGCGGCAGGTGAGACCTATGGCATCCTTACTCGCAGCGATGGCATCTTCAAAGCGCGCACTCGCTTGGGTAAGGGAGGAATCTTTGAAGCCTTTGAGGTACCAGATATCAAGGCACTGCTGAAGAAAGCAGGCTACCCAACGGATGATAAGGAGTACTAAGCTCCGCAATAATAACAAAGAGGAGGAGGTAGCGTGAATGAAGCACAGATAGAACAAATGAAGAGTATGATCGAAGTAGTAAAGCGTGGAGGGACTAAGACTTCATATGAAGATACCTTCGTGAAGATCACGGTCTATAGAGTAGGAACAGTTATAAGAATAGATATACAGGAGAAGTAGTTGGAAGAGTGGAGAACTATAAGAACCCATCCTAATGCTGAAGTATCTAACTACGGAAATGTTAGGTATAAACCAAAAGAAACACGTATAGGAGGTTCTTTTCGTTATCCTTTAGGTAAAGCTAAAAGACACCTGTCAGCAGGAGGCTATTATCAGGTAGTTTTGAATGGTAAGAAGGAGTATGTTCATGTCCTGGTAGCTGATGCTTTCATAGGTACGCGACCAGAAGGATTAAAAGTAGATCACATAGACGGAAATAGAGCTAACCCACATATAAGTAACTTACACTATATATCGCATAGCGATAACATGTTAAAGGCTCCTTATAATGGAGGCCAGCCAAAGTTCTATAGATGTGAAATACAGATGATAAGACAGTTAGCCTTAAATAAAGTACCAAGTAGGATAATAGCAACGATGTTTAGTTGTTCTTATCAAACAGTTCTTAGGGCTAAGAAAGGGTTAATAACAAGATATAAAACAACTAATTTAACAGAAAAGGAGATAAAGATATGTCATTCATTCTCGATATCGAAACAAACGACGCCCCTGAGTTCAAGAGCCTGCCTGCAGGAACCGAAGCAGAACTTCGAATTATTGACGCTGAGATGAAAAACGCTAAGTCATCTGGTGCACCTATGCTTGCCGTGCACTTTGACATTCCTGCGGAGCCGTTTAGCAAGGACATCTATCACAACATCATGCTGCCGAACACAGGCGACGATGATAAGAAACGGGCGCAGAAGCTGAACCGGCTGAAAGAGTTCAAGGCTGCCTTTGGTCTCCCTGCCTCTGGTGCAATCGCATCTGAGGACATGGAAGGTGCACGTGGCTGGGCTATCCTGAATGAAGAAGCTGATCAGAGTGGCGAGATGAGGAACAGCGTTAAGAGATTTGTTGTTGGTAGCTAACTTATAGCCAAAAAAGGCATAGGCGGTAGCTAGGACAGTGCCGCCTATGTTCAAAATTTAAACAAAGGAGAACGAAACAAGTGACCCGACCAAGCAAGCGAGAATATTATCTAAAGATCGCCTCTGCTGTCCTCGAAAGAGGAACTTGTTTGCGTCGTAACTATGGCGCTGTTATTGTGAAGGACGATCAGATAGTTGGAACTGGCTATACTGGCTCCCCACGAGATAGTGTCAACTGCTGCGATGTAGGTATATGTAAGAGAGAACAGCTAAACGTACCTGCTGGCGAACGCTATGAACTCTGCGAGAGCGTCCACGCAGAGATGAACGCTATTATCCACGCAGGTAGAGAACGCTGTAAAGGTGCAACGATCTACGTTGTTGGCAAAGATATGAAAACTGGTGAGCTGATCTCCACTCCTCCGTGCTCCCTTTGCCGACGCGCCATTATCAATGCTGGCATTACATTTGTAGTTATTCCAACTGTAAAGGGAGAAAGCCAGCCATGCCAAGATTCTACAAACCCAGAATAAGTATAGAAACAACCGAGGAAGTCTACAACCGCTTCGTGCAACTGATCCCTTGGGGACTGCGCAGTAGGGTTCTCTTTATCCTTCTTGACGATCTCCTTGATCTCGTTGAGGAGAACGGAGACCTTGCGCTTAATGCAATAGTGAACCGAGCTATCAAGGTAGAGCACGTAGTGCAGGGGCTTCCATCTCGAGCGGAAGGAGAATAGCTATGGAACTATCAGATATAAAGAGTAGCTTTAGTGAGAAGAGCGACGAGGAACTGAGGGAGCTCCTCATGGGCATCCGCCAGAGCCGAAGGACGTCTAAGGTGAACCCACAGAAGCAGAAGAAACCAAAGGCTACTCGCACTGCAAAGGCTAAGCCTGAAGTTAGCTTGGAAGCGTTAGTTGCAAACATGTCACCTGAACAAATTGCTGCTGCGTTGGCACAGCTAGGAGGAAAGAAATGATAGAACTGCGCGTTGTCGCTAGAGAAGAAATCGAATTTGGAGAGCGCTTTCGGGAGGACTACAAGGGTCTGCCAGACCTTGCCCTCTCACTGAAGAAAGAAGGTATCATCCAGCCACTCGCTGTGAAGGCAAAGGAAGAAGGCGGCTATATCCTCCTCGCAGGTGGTCGTCGCTTTAAGGCGTGTGAGCTAGCAGAGATAACCGAGATTCCTGTACGCATCTATGGAAGTGATATAAGTGATCTGCAGATGCGAGAGATCGAATTGATGGAGAATATCTGCCGCGAAGATATGGACTGGCTCGAGGCGGCTAAGCTGAAGAAAGCTATCCATAGCCTACAGATCGAAATGTATGGAGAGAAAGTCTCCACATCTCCCGATGCTCCCGGTGCAAGCAAGCGGAAGACAGCAGAGCTCTTAAACGTATCGCCAGCGAAGCTCGTGCAGGATATAAAGCTTGCAGACGCAGCCGAGATATTCCCTGATCTGAAGAAGGCAAAGAATGCTAGCGATGCAAGCAAGATGCTGGGGAAGCTCCAGGAGAACATGATTCGAGCTGAGCTGGCTAAGCGTGTTGAAGAACGTGCCGCGACTACACCGATCGAGCGCGTCCACGACGGGCTTATCAACCGGTTTATAGTAGGTGACTTCTTTTCTGGCATCAGGGAAGTACCTAACGGAAGCATCGACTTTGTAGAGCTCGATCCTCCGTACGCGATTGATCTCACCAACACCAAGAGAGATATCGCAATCGACAAGAAGAATAACTACAACGAGATCGACCGCACTGCATATGTCGAGTTCCTTGCCAACGTGCTACAGGAATGTCAGCGAGTTATGTCTAGCAACTCTTGGCTTGTCATGTGGCATGGGAAGGAATGGCTGCCTGCGATTCTTTCCCTTCTCGATGACTTCTGCCCTGAGCTTTCTGCCAACTCAAATACTACTGGCATTTGGTACAAAGGAAACATCGGTCAGACGAACGTACCGAATCTATACCTTGCCAGCTGCTACGAGCAGTTTCTCTACATCCGTAAAGGCACACCCAGCATCGTCCGCCAGGGCCGCTCGAACGTCTTCCACTACAAGCCTGTTCCTGCAACTAAGAAGATCCACCCTACTGAGCGTCCTGTTGAGCTAATCCAAGATGTCATGCAGACATTCTGCTGGGAAGGTGCACGCATCTTGGTTCCATTCCTCGGCTCAGGCAACTCCATCCTCTCTGCAGCTAACCTCGGCATGACTGCTTTCGGTTGGGACCTGGCGCAGGCACACAAAGATGGCTATATCCTCCGCGTTTCCGAAAGTCGCCCTGGTAGTTACAAAAGCTACAAAGAAGCAAGCCCTGCTGATGTATGTTAACTGTGTTCAAAATTTAAACAAAGGAGGTTACCCAAGTTGCCTAAACTCGTAATGGGCTCTGGTCCTATAGACTCTAAAATCGTGATGGTCGGGGAAGCCCCTGGTGCTGAGGAGGAACGTTTTGGTAAGCCTTTCATAGGTACATCAGGAGAGCTTCTAACTCGCCTTATGCATCAGGTTGGAATAGCTCGAGAGAGCTGCTATATAACCAACGTGGTGAAGGAGCGACCACCTGGGAATAATATAGAACACTTTATTAAGTTTGATAAAAAGGGAGTAACTGCATCAGATGCATATCTTAACTATGAAAAGTTCCTTATGGAAGAACTATCTGCAACCAACGCTAATGTGTACGTGGCTATTGGGGGAGTTAGTCTTTATGCTCTCACTCGTATGGATAAAGTTACTAAGCGTCGTGGTTCTATCCTTACCGGCTATGTGGATGGGAAGCAGATCAAAGTCATCCCTATCATCCACCCAGCCAGTGCGCTGAGGAACTATCCCTTCACCCACTTCATTCGCTTCGATCTGAAGCGTGTGCTTGAGGAGAGTGCCTATCCAGAAGTTCGCCTACCTGGACGTCGTTTGTCAGTGGGGCCTAACTTTCTCGAAAGCATGGCATATCTAAATAGCTGCCATGACCTCCCGCTTCTTGGCTTCGATATCGAAGTTGTAAACGAAGAGGTCTCGTGCATCTCTGTAGCGAAGAACCCTTACGACGTGATCTCGATTCCCTTCTATGCAGAAGGCCGAGATCACTTCACTGTCGACCAAGAGATAGCAGTATGGAAGGAACTAACATCGCTTCTCGAGAATCCAAACATTGTGAAGGTCGGACACAATATAGCGTTCGACTCCACCTTCCTGTTCATCAAGTATGGCATTCGTACTACGAATATGAAGGACACGATGATTCTTAGTAGTATCTGCTACCCAGACTTTCCGAAGGGCTTAGACTTCGTAACATCTATCTGCACAAAGGAGCCATACTATAAAGACGATGGAAAGAAATGGTTCCGCTTTGGAGGATCTATCTATGACTTCTGGATATATAACGCAAAGGACAGTGCTGTTTGTATTGAGTCTCTACCTGTCCTGGAAGCTGAAGCGCAGCGTCAAGGAAACGAAGCGACTGTTGAACGGCAGACCTCTATCCTACCCAGTCTGGTATACATGCAAGGCCGCGGAATCAAGGTTGATAAGGTTGGTATGGATAAGGCTGCAAAAGAGTACGAGTGGAGAATAGGTGAACTGCAGGAAGAACTAAACAAAACTGCAGGGCAAGTTCTCAATGCTAATAGCAGTAAGCAACTGATCGCTTACTTCTACGGAACCAAAGGCATCAAGCCTTATATGAACCGCGCTACCGGAAACGTGAGCGTAGACGCCATGGCACTGAAGCGTATGAGTAAGCGGGGTATAGAAGAAGCTAAGATCATCCTCGAGATGCGGCATCTTATCAAAATCAAATCTACCTATTTCGAGATGGAGCTAGATGATGATAATAGAATTAGATGTTCCTTCAATCCTGTTGGAACTGAAAACGGACGACTCAGCAGCAGTAAGACGATCTTTGGAAAAGGCTGTGTTCTTCCTGATACAGAGGTTCTAACGCAAGAAGGGTGGAAGAGAATAGATACTCTTCAACCTGGTGAAGAAGTAATGCAGTGGTCTCCTCTTGGCCAGCTTACTTGGTGTATTCCTGGGATTGTGAAGCTGCCATACGAAGGGGATATGGTAAACTTTGATTCTACCTATCACCACTGTAGCTATACTGCAGAGCATAGAATCCCTAATTGGACAAGTAAGAAGAACTTAAAAGTATCTGCAGCCAAAGACCTTCTTCAGAAAGAACAATTTACCATACCTATTTCTGGTATCTACTCTGGTCATCTGAAGATACCTGCTCGAATCTTAGCAATGATTCAGGCTGATGGTTCTATTGAAGGGAGTAATATAAGACTATCTTTTCAAAAGAAAAGAAAGATAGAACGTTTTATGTATCTAGCTGGTCTATATGGTCTAAAGTATACTGAGCAGAACGGAAAAGGGAATACTAGACGTTTTGCTATTTTGGCTGAATCTGCTAAGCCTTATATAGAATTCTTCACGTTAACAGGAGGAAAGGAGATAGGCTCCTGGGTACTCTGGCTTGATAAGGATTCTATAGCAGAACTTTTAGACGAGATTAAGTATTGGGATTCTACAGTACGAGGTAGAAGTTTTATCTTCTCTACAGCAAAAAAGAACGTGGCCGAATGGGTAGCTACATTAGCACATCTGGGCGGTTATTCTGCCTTTATAAGAGAGCGTAATAACAACCAAGGATATGGCTACTTTAGTGAGGAAGAGCTAACACTTTATACTGTAGGAATTAAACCAAGGGACTATGCACATCAAGAACGAAATATGATGTCTACTTCCTTCTACAAAGGCTACGTCTGGTGTTTACAAACGCCTACATCTTTCTTCCTTATTAGAAAGAAAGGCAAGATTGTTGTTACAGGAAACTCTAATATGCAGAACTTGCCCCCTGAGATGCTCCGCTTCCTCGTTGCAGATCCTGGATGCTTCCTCTACAACATCGACCTCAGCCAAGCTGAGAACCGAATTGTAGCATATGTAAGCCCCGAGCCTAACATGATATCTGCCTTCGAGCAGAAGATCGACATTCACCGTAAGACGGCTGGCCTTATCTTCGGCAAGCCTTGGGAGGAAATATCTGATGAAAAAGGAAGTGCAAGTATTGGGGGTGGCCTTCGCTCAGAGAGAGATTGGGGGAAGTCAGCTAACCACGGTCTCAATTACGATCTCTCATACCGAGCCGCTGCTCTCATATGGGAAGTCCCTGACAATGAAGCTAAATACATCGTTGAGAGATATCATGCTGTCTACCCTGGGGTTAGACAAATGCACGCCTGGGTTCGAGCTCAACTTAATAAAAACAGGACGCTTACAAATTGTCTTGGACGTAGACGACTATTCACAAGTAGATGGGGAGACGAGCTATTTAAGGAAGCCTACGCTTTCATCCCTCAAAGCACCGTCGCAGATGTAATTAATGAGCGAGGACTCTCCTTCATTATGAACAACCCTATGATGAAAGGTGTAGAGATCCTAAATCAGGTGCATGATAGTTTGGTTATCCAAATCAGTTATGAGACAGTCCCAGTAGAGCGACACGCAGAATGTCTAAAGGCTATCGTAAACAGCCTACAGACTCCGCTCTCCTTCCGCGGGCAAACATTCTCTATCCCTGCAGATACCGCAGTCGGATTGACATTAAATAAGAAGAGCTTGAAAGGAGTACCTGTCAATGGGCACGAGACTGTGCAAGGATTGGCTCGAGAGTTATCTAGAATTCACCTTGAGATCAGAGCCGCCGAGGATGTATCACACATGGACAGCTATCTCAGTGATTGCTGCGTGTATGAGGAGGAAGACTAAACTCGAATGGGGCACTATAAACGTATATCCGAACCTGTATATTGTTCTTGTTGGTCCTCCAGGACGGTGTCGAAAAGGGACTGCTATGTCTGTCGGCGAAAGCTTCCTGAAAGAATTAGGGATAAAGCTATCGAGCTCCTCAATCACCCGAGAGGCCTTGATACATCAGTTAAAAACGAGTTCAGATACTCACATAGACGCGAGTGGAAGGATGTACTTACACTCCTCGCTGACGATCTTCAGCAAGGAACTAACTGTATTCTTAGGATACAACAACATACAACTGATGATGGACTTGACTGACTGGTTTGACTGTAGCGACTCTTGGGAATATCGAACGAAGAATATGGGAACAGATGACATAACCGGAGTCTGGGTGAACCTGATAGGTGCAACAACACCTGCACTGCTCAACTCAACCCTGCCTCCTGATGCTATTGGTGGTGGCCTCACAAGTCGAATGATCTTTGTCTACGAAAGCAATAAAGACCACACAGAGCTGGCGCCATTCCTAACGCCAGAAGAAAAGGAACTGGGGACTCGGTTGCTAATAGACCTAGAACAGATCTCGATGATGCAAGGTAACTTCCAATGTAGCGATAGCTTTATCGACGTCTATACAAAGTGGTACTATAAAGCGGACAATAGCCCGCCTCCCTTTGACGATCATCGCTTCGCCCCATACTTCGAGCGAAAGCCAACGCATCTATGGAAGCTCTCTATGATAATGAATGCTAGTCGCTGTGGCGATATGGTTCTGACAGACGAGGACTTCCTTCGAGCACTGGACATTCTAGAGCGAACTGAGCGAAACATGCCGCATACGTTTGCTGGATATGGGAAGAATAGAGAAGCCGATACTCTGAACCGAGTGATGGCTATTATAGGGAGCAGGAAAGAGATAAGTATAGCAGAGCTCCAGAGAATGACATACCTAGACGCAGATAGTCGCACCCTCGCAGCAATAACTGCTACACTTATGGAGATGAACTTCTGCCGAACGGTTGTCAAGGGAAGTTCTACGTATCTGCAGTATAATGAAGATTACGAACAACAATAACTATGTTCAAATTTTAAACAAAGGAACAATATGAATAGGTATAAACCAAAGTATATAAAAGATGGTAGAAGGTATTGCTCAAAGTGTAGCTTCAGCTGTGCAATCGAAGACACAGCAAAGTTCTTCTATGTGCAAAAGAATAGAGTCGACGGCTATAGATCGAATTGCATAGAGTGTGAAAAAGAATATCAGAAGAAAGCCTATCTAGCAAAACAGGAAAAGAAGCGAAAGAGAAAAGAAAACCCTCATCCTCTCGTACATCTAAAGAAAAGAATGAGGGCTGCAGTAGCTACTCTAAATCGTTCGCATCAGGGTACTCCTCAAGAATCTCAGGCCGGCGGATAACTTCCGTCATCAAAGTCCTTCGTAGCTTAGGATCAAGCACTCGGTTTCTATATGCCCGCCGTAGAGTCTGAGGCTTGATTCCTAAGCGAACCATAGTATCAATATCCTCCTTCTCAATGGGCTTTCCCTTCTCAATGGCATCGAGAATGCTATCCACTGTACCAGTCTTAGCATCATCTATTCTCCTCTCCTTCTCACGAAGGTTCCTTTCATAAGTACGAATCCTAGCAAGCTCTAGGCTCTCCGCACCAGCGAGACTCTTGGCCGTGAATGTAGCCATGCTGTCTATATGCCACAGCCTTCTTCCTCTCTCATCTTTCACCCAGCCATCTTTGCTCACCACCTGATCCCATAGATTAGCATAATGCTTGAAGATAGGCACCGCGCTCCTAGCAAACTTACCTACCTCTATATCTGGCGTATCTGGGTTCATAAAGTTGACTATGTTCTCCACTGTTGAAGAGAGTACATTCTTGTACAGGTTCGTAAGATCGCTAAGTGTTGGCCCTATCCAATCTCGCATAGCCTGAGGAAACTGGAATGTCGCAGGTGCAGATATATCAACTCCCATAACCCCACCTATACCTCGGCTAGCCCTCGGGAACTCTTTGTTTAGATAATCCTCAAGTTCACCCCAGCCATAGAACGCACCAAGTATTGGTATACTTTTAGCGACCATAATCAGCCCGCGAGGTCCACCTAGAGCTACTTGCATTCCTGCATAGCGGGCAATCTCCCAACCACGTAGCTGGCTGATGAACTCTAGCTCTTTCACAAGGTATGGCTTGAACTGTGTCACTAACCTGCCTGTAGGTCCTCGCATTAGCTCTGGCAACGAAGCTATGTCGTAGCTAAACTGCTGAAACCATGTAGCCTTAATCGCAGCATCCCTACACGCAGCCTCACTGAGCCCTTCGCTCTTAGCCATGAGATAGTTCGCAGCCATGGTCAACTTACGCACTGGAAGCTCAGGTGCCTGGAAGAATGCCATAGGTTCGATTGCCTTGTGACCGAACTCACCAAGCTTAGTCTTAGGTGCAGGTAGCAGGCGCATTCTCTCGAACGTCCCACGAGTCGTTAGCTCACCAGTCGCACTCTCGACTACATTCATGCCCAGGTAAGGTTCCATGTCTCGAATGAACGCTTTACCTTCCTTTGTACGCAAGAACGCTGCGCCTTCCGTCGTGTACTTCAATCCAGTCTTCGTCCACACATGCCCTAGTCCACTAAGCCCATTGATGAAGCCTGCTACTGGACGATATGCAAACTTAAGGTTTGCTTCAACTTCACGTGACCTGGCTACGAATCGTGAGTAAGCCCTTGGCGCAACGAAGCCCTTGAGAATGCCGTCTACGAACTCATCCTCCTTGTATAGCCTACCCTTCACATCGGCCACATAGTTCTCGAGAAACTTACTCTCTTCGTCTGTCAGATAGTTCTGCTTGATGTCTCTCATCTTCGTTGAGCCATCTTTCGCTGTGTACGCTTCCTGCCCTATAACATCCTTCCTAGCCATGGCCTTGCGAATAGCATCTATCGCAGGGTCAAGAGCCATCTTCTTCTCCATGCTATACATATAGTGATAGAGAACATCAAAGGGATTCTTTTCACCTTGGAGACGTGCTCGCCTATCAAGCGTATAGGGAGAGAACTGCTTAGATGGCTTAATAAAGAAGCGACTCTCAAGTGTCTTTTGTGCGAGCCTTCTCTTCACTGCACCGTTGATTCCGTCGATAGTTTCACTCAACCCTCGCTCGAGGTCTTTCATGATAAGACTATAGCTTCGATTGCTAATGCCTGTAGCAAGCTCTCCTTGCATGTGCGCTGTATCGAGTTGGAAGTCAAGCTCTGGATACATGTTATTTAGATCAATAAACTTCCTCGCGGCATCCTCCACGGAGATAGCCTTCGCATACAGCTTCCCTCCACTCACAATACGTAGCGATCCACGCTCATAGTGGGTGAAGTAGTTATCAAGTCCCCAGTTATCTAACGCATTATACTCTTTTACAATATCTTCTATAACCACGCGATCAACTGGGCTCTTCATCCTACGCCCGAGCTTATCCCTCGGAATGTAGCTAGCAATCGCTTCTGATATATCCTTCCCTGCAAGAACCTGCGCTATGACAGCGAACTCATGCTTGTTCAGATTCTCTATCATCTGCACTCGTAAGTGGTCTTTCATCTTTTCGCGAATAGCTTCTAGCTCACCACGTATCATGAGGGCTGCGTCTCTGAGGTCTTTATTCTTAGGAATCTCTCTACCTTCGAGAATATTCTTCAGAGCCTCTTTATCTCCTGTCGAGCCCAGCAACGTCTCAGCTGCACGCACTACCTCGTTTCGCTTAGATGCATTGTGCAAGCCCTCCATGAACCGCTTATGCAGATCGAACACTAACGGTGAGACCTTCTCGTTGTCCTTAACCGCAAAATCAGGCGTCATAATCTTCGCCTTGACTGCAAGGCTTCTAAAGCCTTCGAGAGAGCGCATAGAGCCCTCTACAAACTCTGCATCGTCTTTCGCTGTAAGCGTCTTCCCATTTAGCTCAGCTATAATTCCGTTCGAGGGAGCGTTCTTCTGTGCACGACGAGAAGCAACGAGCTTCCTGCCCCACTCGTACATTTGATGCATACCTAGCATGTCGAGGGTGTAGTGGTTAACTGGAGGCGGGACGTTCTTCTCGTCGAAGATTACGTAGTTACGTTCGCCACTTTCTTCTCCGATATAGGTATTTCCATGGATACCTGCTTTCTTTGTAAGAAACTTCGATGCATTCTTACCGCCAAAGATAAGCTGGAGATTAGCTTGAACTTCTGTCCCAGTAATATAAGGGACATCTTGATCAAGTTCTCTCTTCAGCATCTCGATATAATCTCTGTTTCTATCATCTGCCTTTTCTAAGTATGAATTAAGAGCATCTGATATAGTTTTAGCTTGCTCTTTAGGAATCTCTTGATCGAGATTAAGTAGATTAAGTGTGTTTTTATTACTATAAGAAAAGTCAGGACTAGCTACTATATCTGCCATAGCTTTGAAGTGTTCACTACCTTTCATATCACCATTAACTTTAGCCCTCCGAGATACATCATTTAGCATTTCAATAGCGCCTGGTATATCTCCTCGATCTAAATATGCATCAGCTGCCCCAAAATCATTAGCGTTTAATTCTTCTCCTTTATATGTATATCTAGGTCCTATAGAAAGATCAAACTCATGAACGTGCTTCTTACCTCCAGGTCTAGCCCCTCCAATAGTCTCAGCATACCACTCATAGACATCTTTCGCAGCGCTAAAGTAATGCCCCCAACCTTTCATACCCGTATAGGCTGTGCGGCCTGACCCTTCACCTGTACCTATAAACTTATCCTGTATCCTTCCGCCTGCAAGTTCACTAGCACCACCCTGGCCAACTCTAATCCACCCACCTTCGCCTAGTCTATCATTCCACTCTTTCGCAGCGTTGTAGGCATCCCTGGCGTAGCGACGAACAGCATTCCAACTCTCACCCAGCACTTCTTTCAGCTTGCTAGAAAACTCTGCAAACGTCCTATGCCCTTCCATGTAGATGAACTTGCCGAGATGGCCTAGAGCCTGAGCACTTTTGGTAGCATAAGGTGCAAGCTTCAGGTACATCTGCTGAAAGCCTAGGCTATCTAAGTAAACTCCATCTTCGATATTATTATAGACCGACATGCTTTGATCACTGAAATCTAGCGCTCCATCTCTATCAAAGCTGGAGTCTAGACTCTCTGTAGGCAGCTCTTCCCTTCCAAGCTCCTCAGGCATCCCCTCGTCTGCGAGTATCTTCTCCCACTCAGCCTTAAGTTCTGCTGCTGCTTCTTTCTGTACGTTGACAGTCTGCTTGTCCCCTGGAGTCTTGGTGGCTTTCCTTCTACGGATCGTGCCCTTCTTGTTCTTTGTCTCGATTGGCTTCGTAGAAACACCCTCAACCTTCCCCTCAGCCTTCGCCTTCTCTACCATCTGCCTGAAGCTTAGCCTCTCTGCAAGCTCACCTCCGCTGCTCGGAATATTCTCTACAAGCGCTTTCGCAACAGGATCATCTGTACCCTCAAGGTCTCGAAGCATATCCCAGTCTATCTCTTCACCTTCTTCGAGTGGCTTGTTGAGGCGTTGCTCTAGACTATCTACTGCTGCTTCTTTGCTCTCTTCCGTAGGAACAGGCTTCTCTTCGTTTTTTATCTCCTCTATCTTCGCGACGTCTGCTTTCGCTTTAGCTACGTCCTCTGGAGGAAGAATGTCTTCTATCTTCTTCGGTTCTTCTATGTTTAATTTTTGAACAGAGGTGGCTTCGCCTGTACCTACCTCCTCAACCTTCGTTGCTTCCCCTTGTGCTTCTTGAACCACTCCACCTGCGCCAGCCTCCTCCTTGCCTGCACTCTCGATAACGTCGGCTTTGACAGCTTCTTCCCTTCCTCCGACTTCACTTGGTACCCCTGGCTCGTTCGCTTTATCATTAGGTATCTCCTTCTCAATCGCATTAATCAGCTCTTGATCTTTCCCTTCCCTCAGCTTCTGCTCAATCGTCGCGTTATCAAAGCCAAGCTCGTTCAGCTTCTTCGTTTCTGCCTCTCCTGGCATTTCCACAAAGAGCTCACCTTGCTCTAGCTTCTCTCCCTTCCCAGGGACGTATAGCTCGCCTTCCTCTGTCTTAGCTGGCTCTTCTGCCCTTGCTTCCCTCAGTGCCTGTAGCTCCTCAGCAGCCTTAGGGTCTTTCTCTGCACGCTTCTCTAGCTCAAGCTCTACCTTCTCTGGCGTTGCTTTCTTCCCGAGCCTACGAAGTATCGACTTACCGACAAGCCCAAGACCGGCAAATGCAGGATGCAGAACTGTAACCGCACCGGCAAACTCCAGTGCACCCTTCCCACCCTCCAGAAGCTTCTCACCTAGCGGCGTATCTGCAGGCGTACCGGCAACTGTACCTACCACGCCACCTTCTACTCCACCTCTTGCTATCGCCTTCCCATAGCGCCCAAGAGCAGTAGGAGACTTCGTAAGCAACGCCTGTGCATACTTCCCAACCTTTGGAATCGTAGCAGCTCCACGAAGCGCAAGGCCTCCACCCATGCTATACAGCGGCATCTCGGGGGCAAACTCTACCAGCCCTGCACCTAGCTGCCCATACCAAGTCTTCTCCGGATGCTCCTCAACTGCTCTGGCATACTTATTCTGCCGAAAGAACTCTTGCTCCTTCGTTGTAGGCTGCATCAAACCAGTCTTATCATACGACGCCAGGTTGTCGAGCATCTGCAGAGTATTCGCTGTACCTCGAGACAGGTGTCCAACTATTCTCCCACCTATCCCTGGCTCCTCAGTTGGCTTCTGGCCTACAGGATACTTCGCAAGGTATGCATCTATAACCTCCTGCCTCGTACCATCAGGGAACTCTATCATCTGTCCATTAGGAAGTACTACGTTCACGACTTACCTCCATAAGGAGAATTGAAGATATTCATCATCTGCCACATGCTACTAGGCACACTCTTAGGCTTTGTTGGCCCACCTACTGTTGGCATAGAACGTTCTACATCTTTCAGCTTCTGTGGATCTGCCTTCAACGTAAATGGTCTAGATTCACTACCAGGTGCACGCTTGTCTGTCTGTGCTGTATAGCCATAGGGAAGTTTATTTATCTCGCTCTGAATACCAGGGGTTACACCGCCTGCCGCTTTGGATGCGTTCTGCTCTACAACTTTGAAGTCATCATAAGTGTTAGGCATCAACTGCCTACCGATAGTATCTCTAAGCATAATGGCTTGTTGCAGAGCTTGCTCTCGTTCTGGAGTTCTCGGATTTCTACCTAGCGCAATAGCTTCCCTTTGTTGCTCGGGCTTCATAGCTTCCCATTCTTTTGCAGGAATATCGCTGCTATAATGCATTATATCCTTATTCACCTTCTCATATGTAAGAAACATCTTATTAGCATCTACAGCTTTACCTTCCGCAACGGCTCTGATCTTTGTCATCTCCATATCTGCGTTCATTCTAGCCATCTGTGCTCTATAATCAAGCCCAGCGTTGATAAGCCCAGAGATGTTCTGACTCCCCTGCGGATTATACGCAGCCATAGTAATCGCCTGGCCATAGGTCATGTTACTATAAGGAATCTTCGTCTTCGACAAGCCAGGGAACCTACTGACGAAATCCTTCGCAGTGTCTATATCAAATTGCTGCTTACCCTTATGCAACTCGAGATAGTTCATCACCTGCTCTCTGTTCACACGAATGGTATCTTCCACTCTCTGTGGGTCTATATCCCACTTCAGCTTATCCGTAGCTGCCTGCTTGTAGTTAATCTCCGTAGGCAACATCGCGTCAGCGTTATTCTGTGCACGCGTCTCGTTCGCAGTCTTCTGCACATTAAGCCTATGCGTAAAGGCATTCTGCACGAGCTCTGGTGTCATAGCCATAGCCATAGTCTCTGGAATCTCGAAGGGCTGAACAGGGTTCATAGCGGCCGAAGGCTGTCCAGCAGCTTGGCTATCGACCGCTTGTGTAGGGTTTACGGCAGGTTGGCTGTTGAAGGCATTCCCTAAGGCAAGGCTCGCATTTGGGGTGAAGTAGTTTGGGTTCATCCCTGATAGCGTCTTCAACACCGAGCCATATTTTGTATACTGCTGCGCAATGTCCATAGGATCATGAATAGGCGCAGGCGTTCCTGGCTGCGTACCAGCGTTCCCTGCAGGGGGCGCGACAGCCGGTTGCGGTACCTGTGCATTAGTCGCACCTATTCCTGTCGCCATAGCGTTAGCCTTCGCAGTCTGCGCTGATTGTATAGCCTGTCTCGTGGTATCAGCAAGCCTACCGCCGAAGCCCTTCGGGTCGAGAGCCTGGGCGAAGTTCAACAGCGTCGTCTGCACAGCAGGATTCGCCATTAGTGAAAGCCAAGGATTACTCGCTGCAGCTGCACCACCGAGACTAGGTGCAAGCTCACTCATTTCCGTTATAGTAGGATACATATCCGATCCATAGAAGTAGTTCATGTATTGTTCTCCTTTGTTCAAAATTTAAACATAGTTAACCAAGCAATCCAGATAAGCCTCCAATAATTGCACCACCTACCATACCCCAAGGACCTAGGAATGATCCAGCTTCGGTGCCTGCGATCAGTCCACCAGCGACACCTCCGGCTAACGCTCCGCTAAGAGCAGACCCAATCTTCGATCCACCAGCTACATCAGTCGAAGTATTCGTTGCTCCATTCAGCGTGCCTACTGCAAGTCGATAGTACTCAAGCGCTGTGAAGGGCCAGAGGGCATCCTTAGCAAGCATTGAGGTATTAAGATCATCTACATCTCTTCTAGCAGCATAGTAAAACTTCATCAACTCTGCATATGTCATAACTACATCTTTGTTCCACTGCAGATGTGTCTTCCATCTGTCTACCGCATATGGTATAAGATGATACCGAAGCTCTCTGCTAAACTTATTAATAGACTTCACCCTTGCATCTTCTACAATCGCCTTGCCAGTGACAAAGCTGGAAGACATAACCGAGTTGATATCCCTCTGCCCAGTGAGAAACCTTGGCAAGATATTCATCTCGATATCATCGTCCAGAAGATCTCGCTCTGCTGCTACAAGGTTGTCTACTTCAGTGGCATTAACCGTATCATCAAACTCCTGCGCCCATAGAACCTCAATATCCAGGCCTGCCATGAACTTACCGTACATATCATAGAGGCTTGGGAAACTAGCAATTGCATAGCCTGCTCCAAAGAATGCATCTTCGACCTCCACCGCTGCGAAACTTGCATAGGGAGAAGCAGTAGCTATTGCTGCGTGATAGTTTCCCCGAGCAATATCAAGCAAATGATGATGATGCCCCTCGAGATAAGGAGCATATCTTAATGTAGTTGTGGTAT
>LDZT01010684.1_pt1 | contig 46652 bp, 42 predicted proteins | sample 615521 | NCBI WGS metagenome assembly LDZT01 (sample SAMN03408292, study PRJNA278302) | terrestrial metagenome | isolation source: oil reservoir sample SB1 | place: USA: Alaska, North Slope, Schrader Bluff formation | collected 2011-09 | reverse complement strand
GATTAATAAGCAAGTACCTACAACAGTTGAAGCCCCAAAAAAAGTTGTTTTGGACAAAAAAGAGGAGCCAACTGATAAAAAACCGGAAAAACCGGTAGCCCCTAAAGAAGAATCCTGGATTCCGGGATATGAAGGAACAGACGGGGGAACCCCTTCTGGACACAAGACAAAAACCAAAAAATATAAAAAAGGCAAAAAAAAATATAAAAAAGGCAAAAGAAGATAAATTAGTCGTTGGTTACAAATACAAAATGCAAGATAAGTTAGTTAAATATTTTATCTAGCTGCATTACAGCAGTGCTTTAAATCTATGATTAAATACAAAAGAGGAGATAGATTTGGGGAATATTAATGACTTTGAATTAAGTTTTCAAAAAAAAGCTCAAACAATCCTGGAAAAAATAATAAATTTTATTATAGAGGACGGAGAAATACAGATAATTAATAATGAAGAGGTTGACACAATTGTTTTAGGAATAAAAACTTCTAACCCCGGAGTATTAATTGGAAGACATGGGCATACCCTTGATGCCCTTCAATATATTGTTAACATTATTGCTAATAAAGAAATCGAAGAATCTGAACGAAAAAAAATAATAGTTGATATAGAAGGTTATAAGGAAAGAAGAGAAGATATTGTTTCCAAATATTCTCGTGAAAAAGCAGAAATAGTGAAAAAAACAGGAAAAAAGATTGCTCTTTGTTATATGAATGCGGTGGAAAGAAGAATTGTTCATCTTGTTTTACAGGAGGAACCCCTGCTGAGCACTTATAGTGAAGGAACAGAACCTTTTAGAAGAGTTATTATAACCCCAAAAGAAAACGAAAACAATACAGAAAAATAATAAAGAATTATCAACAAGCATAAAAAGTTAGATATTGTCCCCAGGATGAATATTAATCTTTTTATGCTTGTTTTCGTATATCGTATATCGTATATAGTGAAGAAACAAAGATGAAAGAAGCCAGGAGTCAAATTCGTATCTCGTATCTCGAGATATAGCGGATAGAAATACAGTGATAAGTAACTTGTAATGAGTAATAAGATTATATTTCTGAATTCATAAAAACAGGTTACTTGTTACACATTACATATTACATAATTTGACCGACAGATCAATCATGCAATAAAGTTTTAGGTTGCAAATTACGAGTTAATAAGAAAAGTTACGGTCGTATTGCATTCGCTCTCAACAACACATATAAGACTATAAACTAATTTCTTTTCTTTAATCTAAAATCTAAAAACTTGTATTTAATACTAACGACTAATTTAGGAGAATACCTATGAAATTTTGGGAAAATGATACCATTGCTGCTATTTCTACCCCAATTGGGGAGAGCGGAATCGGCATTGTCAGAATAAGCGGCCCAAAAGCATTAGAAATAGCCCAGGAGGTATTTAGAGATAAAAATTTAAATAAAACAAAGATTAAAAGTTTCTTCAGCCATACCGTTCATTACGGATTTGTAATAGATCCGGAAAGCGGGGAGAAAATTGATGAGGTTATTTTAGTTTTAATGAAAAAACCCCAAACTTATACCCGGGAAGACACCGTAGAATTTAATTGTCATGGGGGGATACTCTCTCTCAGGAAAGTTCTGGAAACAGTGATTAATTGTGGGGCAAGAATGGCTGAACCGGGAGAATTTACTAAAAGAGCCTTTTTAAATGGCAGGATTGATTTAAGCCAGGCTGAAGCAGTAATTGACCTTATTCAGGCCAAAACCGAGAGGAGTTTAAGTTCTTCGTTGGCCCAATTAGGCGGGAGCCTGAGGAAGAAGATTGCAGATTTGAGGAATAGGTTGATAAGGATTTCCGCAGAGATTGAAGCCCCTATGGATTTTCCCGAACAGGACATTAAAGAGATAAGCCCGAAAAATGTCGAAGATAATATAAGTTATATTTTAAAAGAGGTTAATTCTCTCATAGAGACTCTGGATTACGGGAAAATACTCAAAGAAGGGATAAATACTCTGATAGTTGGCAAGGCTAATGTAGGGAAATCCAGCCTTTTCAATATTTTATTAAGAGAAAATCGGGCTATTGTTACCCATATTCCGGGAACAACCAGAGATACTATTGAAGAGTTAATTAATATAAAAGGGATAGCTTTTAAAATTATAGATACCGCCGGGCTCAAAAATCCAGAAAATGTTATAGAAAAAATAAGTATTAAAAAAATGATGAAACATTTAAGAGAGGCTAAACTAATTTTGGCTATGTTTGATGTAAGTGTTCCCTTATCTTCAGAAGACAAAGAAGTAATTAAAGAGGTAAATAAAGAAAAAAATGAAAGTAAAAAGGTTATAGTAATTGAAAATAAGATAGATTTGAGTGAAAAGATTGATAGAGAGAAGTTGTTTGATCTTTTAAATGTTAAAGATAGCATAAAGATGTCTTTAGAAGAAAAGATTGGTATAGAAGAGTTAGAAGAAAAGCTGGTAAAGGCAGTTATGGAGGGGTTAGTAATACCAGAAAACGGAGTAGTTATAAATAATGTGAGGCAGGCAAACCAATTAAACAGAGCAAAACACGCGTTAGAAAATGTATTGGCAGGATTGAAGGATAAAAGAGCATATGATTTTTTAACTATCGACTTAAGAGATGCCCTTGATTCTTTGGGGGAAATAACCGGGGATTCTATAAGCGATGAAATAGTTAATGATATATTTTCTCGTTTTTGTATCGGAAAATAATAGATTAATTTTGCATAATACGGTAAAAAGGTTTTTCTTAAAGAGGCAATGTTCCACGTGGAACATTTTAAAAACCAAGTGTGAATAAACTGTGGAAAACTTTAAATTAGTTAGAATTAAAACTTTTACACTATTTCCTCAATTAAATTAGATATCCGCACAAAAAATAAGTCAAAAAATAAATTATGTAAAATGTTTAATTATCATATTTTTAGCAACGGATTAGGATTTTACCAATTAAAAAAAGTTTTTAATTGTAGTTTTTAATCTTTGAATTAAAATGGGTTTGAATCACAATATTTACTATTATTTCATTTATGTGGATAAATTGTGGAAAAGTTAAATTAGTTAGCTAGTTAGTTGGTTACCTGGTTAGCTAGTTAAGATAATTAGTGTACAGCATTTAGCGTATAGTTAAGAAAGAAGAAAAAATTCAGAAAACAGAAGACAGAAAGATAATTCGTATCTCGGTATTTAGTTAGCTGGTTAATTAGTTATCTGGTTGTCTAGTTAAAAAATTAATACCAGATCAGTGTAGAGGTATTGCGTGTCGTGTCTGATTGTACTAACTAATTAACAAAACAAAAAGAGGAGAGTTTTTTTGTTAAAAGACGATGAAAATATTTTAATAGACGGTGCCCAAAAAATGGGAATTAGTCTCCATAAAGAGCAGATTAAAAAATTTTCCCAATTTTTAGAGTTACTGGTCCAATGGAATCAAAAAATAAATTTAACTTCTTTAAAAACACCCCGGGAAATAATTATTAAGCACTTCATAGATTCTATTAGTTGTATAAAACTTATTAATAAATATATTGATACAGAAGAAATAAGCGTTATTGACGTGGGAACAGGAGCAGGTTTCCCAGGCATGCCGATTAAAATAATATGCCCTTCGATTAGATTATCTCTCCTGGAAGCAAGAAAGAAGAAGACCATGTTTCTGGAAAAGGCAACAGAGGAAATGAACTTTCAGCAAGTTGAGATACTTAATGGCAGAACAGAAACTTTCGGGAAAGACACAGATCACCGGGAGAAATATGATATAGCCATATCCAGAGCAGTAGCCCGCTTAAACGTTCTTAGCGAATATTGCCTTCCTTTGGTGAGAGTGGGGGGATTGTTTATAGCTCAGAAAGGAAGGTCATATAGGGAAGAAGCAGAGAAAAGTCTTAAGGCAGTTCAGGTTTTAGGTGGAGAGTTGATTGGAGTGGAAAGCGTTCGGATTCCTTTTATAAATCAGGAAAGATATCTTCTAGTAATTAAGAAAATAAAAGATACTCCTTCAGAATACCCTAGAAAAGTAGGTTTACCCCAAAAAAGACCTTTGTAATTTTGAAATATTTTTGATAATATAAGTTATATATTATAAAAAGTAAAAAAAGAAAAACTAAAAACGCAAAACTAAATTTGTATCTCGTATCTTGTGAATCGTATTTCGTTAAGAGAATAGAAGCCAGGAGCCAGGAGCCAGAATTCAGTATTCAGAATTATTTATAATTATGAGATTATATTCTTCTGACTACTGGCTCCTGAATTCTTGAATAACAATTATGGTTTTTCGCTTTTCACTTTAACTTTTTAGTTGTATGCTGAAAACTGTAAACCTGTATTAATAGGCAAGCGTTCCACGTGGAACATTAATTATCATGAACAAATGTTCTATCTGTAATATCTGTGCAATCTGGTGTTTATATAAATAATCATAATTTAATTGTATATCTTGATTCGTTAGTCAGTTACTTGGTTAGCTGGTAATTGGGTAAGAGAATTAGCGTTCAGCGCTTAGAGTAGAGTTTGAAAACAAAAAACAAAAAACGAAAAGCGCAAAACGTAAAACTATAACTTATTTAGTTTTAAATTTTTAGCTGCATGCTGAAAGTTGAAAAATTGTATTTAATACTAACGACTAATTTATAATCGGTGTAATCATTTTAGGAGAATATCTATGACCAAAGTCCTGGCAATCACCAACCAAAAAGGCGGAGTAGGTAAAACCACCACTGCAGTAAACCTAAGTACTTCGATGGCCTTACATAAAAGAAAAACTTTATTGATCGACATAGATCCCCAGGGGAATGCCAGCACTGGTATGGGCTTGGATAAATCAAAAGTTAAAAGATGTATTTACGATGTTTTGATTAATCAAGTCCCCATAAAAGAAATTATTTTACCGACTCAGCTGAAGAATTTAGATATTCTGCCTTCCACCATTCAATTAGCCGGGGCGGAAATAGAATTAGTAAATTATATCTCTCGGGAAAACAAATTAAAACACGCAATTAAACCAATTAAAGATGATTACGATTATGTAATTATTGATTGCCCACCTTCTTTGGCCCTTTTAACCTTAAATTCTCTTACTGCCGCTGATGCGGTTATTATTCCCATTCAGTGTGAGTATTATGCTTTAGAAGGCATTGGGCAATTATTAAATACTATAAATCTGGTCAGAGAAAATCTAAATTCATCTTTAGAAATTGAAGGGATTCTACTGACTATGTATGATAGCCGCACAAATCTTTCCCGCGATGTTGTTGAGGAAGTTAAAAAATATTTTGAAGGAAAGATATTTAAAGCAGTCGTTCCGCGAAATGTCAGAGTGAGCGAAGCCCCCAGCTACGGCAAGCCCGTTGTTTTGTATGACGCAAAATCCAAAGGGGCAATGGCTTATAAAAAATTAGCCCGAGAGGTGATATCAAATGAGTAAAAGAGGATTAGGGAAAGGGCTAGAAGCCCTTATACCTAAAGCTGAACACAAAGAAAAAGAATTTGTAATCGAGATGGATACAGAAAGTTTAACCCCTAACCTTTTTCAACCCCGTAAAAATTTCGATAAAGAAAAAATGGAAGAACTGAAAGAGTCAATTAAAAAACACGGAATAATTCAACCAATTGTTGTAAGAAAAATGGCTAACGGATATGAAATAGTTGCCGGAGAGCGGAGGCTGAAGGCTGCCAAAGAGATAGGGTTAAAGAAGATACCGGCAATTATTAAAACCTTTAACAATGAAAAAAGTTTAGAAATTGCCCTGGTGGAAAATATTCAAAGAGAAGATCTTAATCCTATTGAACAGGCAAATGCCTTTAAAAGATTGATAGAGGAGTTTAATCTTACCCAGCAAGAATTAGCAGAGGCAACCGGAAAGAGCAGGGCTTTGGTCGCCAACACTATCCGGCTGTTAAAATTGGACCTGGAGATACAAAAAAATATTTCTGAAGGGAAAATATCTTTCGGTCATGCTAAATTGTTATTAAGCATAGAAGATGAAGAAATGCAAAAAGCGGTGTGTGATAGGATAATGACTAATGATTTATCGGTAAGAGATACCGAACGCCTGATTAAAAATATCGGGAAAGTGCAAAAAAGGAAATTTGAAGTTAAGAATATCACCATTGAACGCTTCCCTGAAGTAGAGGGAAAATTAAGAGATATTTTAGGGACTAAGATAAGCATATTTTTTGACGGTAAGAAAGGGAAGATAAGTATAGAATTTTATAGCAAAGAAGATTTACGGAGAATCATTGATCTGTTATTAAAAGAAAGATAAAGAAAGTCGTTAGTCGTTAGCTAAGGAAATATAGAGAAAAAACAAGAGACAAGATTATTGAATTGGCCAATTGCCCGATTAAATTTGTTGTTAATATTAAATACAGGTTTTCGGTTATCGGTTTTCGGTTCTTGGTTTTAAGTTCAAGATAAAATTAAAAAGTCAAGTTAAGAGTAAAAAATCATTATGCGAAAGTTAAAACCTTTTCTTTAATTTTGAATTATAAGTTATAGTTTTGTGTTTTACACTTTTCATTTTTGCTTTCAAACTCTACGCTAAACCCTAATACTGTAAGGTATAGGCAAAAAAAAGAAAGGATGGTTTAAAATGAGTAAAGAAAGTTTTAATAATTTAATTTTTGTTCTGTTTTTAGTAGTTGTAGTTTTTATCTCCGGAATTTTTTTGGCTCTTTCTTTAAGATTATTTTCCTTAGAAAGTTTTTTCTTTAAAACAAATTATTGGATTTACTCTAATTTCTTCAACCAGATCATCTTGGGTTTAGTAGGGGCTTTATTAATTTTTTTAGCTATTTATTTAATCTGGCAAAAAGCCCAAATTAATAAGGGAAATTTATCTGTAGTTCAAAAGACTTCATTTGGGGAAATTAAAATTTCTATCGGGTCTATAAAGCGTTTGGTCTTAAAAGTGGTTAAAGGGATGGAAGAGATTACGGAAACAAGGCCAGAGGTTAATATTTTAAAGTCCGGGGGAATAAATATAGATATTCATCTTTTTGTTAAGCAAGATGTAAGTATTCCGGAACTTTCAGAGAAAATTCAACGAAAGGTAAGAGAATATATTTTAGAAACAAGCGGGATAGAAACAAAAGAAATCAAGATACACATAGATAAAATATTTTATGAAGACAAAAAAATAGTTTAAATAAATTTTTTAAAAGGGTGGTGATTAAAATATCAGATAATCAGGTTGTTAAAGGTAATCCCCAAGAACAGGAATTAGGGAATATAACGGTTTCCAAAGAAGTGGTAGCTATAATTGCTGCCCTGGAAACTATAAAAACTGAAGGTGTGGTCGGTATCACCGGCGGGTATAGAAGTAAATCGACTAATGCATTGTCCAGGAAGGACCTAGCTAAAGGTGTGGAAGTGTGGATGAAAACAGGAGAAGCAGCAATTACTATCCCTATTATTACAGCTTACGAAGTAGGGATTTTTAAAGTAGCTGAAGAGGTACAGCGTAGAGTAAAAGATGCTGTCTGTTCCATGACCGGCTTAGAAGTTCTTAAAGTTAATGTTAATGTTCAGGGAATTAAATTTAAAGAAGAAATAAAGAAACCAAGAAAGGAAAAAAAAGAAAAAGAGGAAAAGCAGAAAGAAACAGAAAAATAAATCACAGAAAGAATAAATTGGTGAAATAAAAGTGACAGAAATTATAAAATTATTAGCAGTAATTGCAGTAATTATTCTCTTGATAAAAAAGAAATGGAATTTAGAATATGTTATGCTGTTGGCTTCCCTATTAATAGGAGTGTTTTTTAATTTAAGCCCGATTCAAATAGGGAATAATTTTGTTTTGGGCTTGATTGACCCGACTACTTTAAATTTAATCGGGATAGTTGTACTGGTTTATGTTCTAAGCGGTGTTTTAAGAAAGGTAGAAAGCTTAAGAGATTTAGCTGATTCCCTTCAGGGGCTGGTTAAAGATTATAGGCTTATATTGGCTTTTATCCCGGCTTTATTAGGTTTGATTCCTATGCCTGCCGGGGCGATGTTTTCTGCTCCTATGGTTAAAGAGGTAGGAGGCCGGGTAGGACTCACCCCCGAAGAGGAGACCTTTGTAAATTATTGGTTTCGTCACATTTGGGAATTTGTCTGGCCTCTATTTCCGGGTATTATATTATTTACCGGCTTGTTAAAGGTAGAAATTCGAGAAGTTATCCTGGTTCAAATTCCCTTGACCGTTACAGCGGTAATAGTAGGCTTTATTTGGGAATATAAAAACTTAAAAAAAGACAACGGCATTATAAGCAAAAAGGACATTTTTCTCAATTTAAAAAAATTCTTTTTGGGCGTCTGGCCTATTCTGTTTATTATAATTTTAGTGCTGGGGGTTAAAATAGACCTACTACTTTCTTTAGTAATAGTGATTTTGTTATTACTTTTTATAAATATTAAAAAATTAACCCTAAGAATAATAAAGGAAATTATTAGAGATGATATAGACTTAAGTGTGGTGATTTTAATCGCCAGTATTATGATTTTTAAAAGAACACTCCAGGTTTCGGGAGGGGTAGAGATAATCCCGGAGGTATTTACTAAATTAGGAATTCACCCTTTTATTGTTTTATTTATTATTCCTTTTTTTATCGGGATGATGACCGGCCTAACTCCTGCAGCAGTAGGGATAGGTTTACCGGTTCTTCTACCAATAATTGTTCAAGGAGAACCAAATCTATATTATGCTATGTTAGCCTTTACCGGTGGTTTTGTAGGAGTAATGAGTTCTCCTGTGCATCTGTGTTTAGTAGTAACCAGAAATTACTTTAAAGCAGATTTGGGGAAAATATATAAAATGTTAATCCTGCCTTTAATAATCATTTCTTTGAGCGCTCTCGCTCTGGTAATGGTTCGAGCATAGTTAAGAAGTATCTATAAAGATTACACAGATTATAGACGAAGGGGGGAGCGAAAATGAGAAAGTCACCCAAAGAGATAGAGATAGAAAATAAAATATTGGCAATGTTGAGCGGGAAACCGGCTCTAGCTGCTTCTTTTGTTTTTAATGATCAAGAAGCACAATCCTTACAGAATTATGCCAATGTAGTTTCCATAAAAAGGTTAGGTTATAATGATCACGGACCGGTACATATGCGAAAAACCGCCCAAAATGCTTTAATCATGTTTGATATTTTAAGTAAAGCAGGAATTAAATTTAGTATAGAAGAAGAAAAGATTGGCACTGCAGAAGACAGTAAAGTGGCGGTATTGATATCATCTTTGTTACACGATGTTGGTATGTCGGTAAACCGAGACAATCATGAAGTTTTAGGGGTTATTCTGGCTATGCCGATTATTGAAAGGACATTAAGCAAGGTTTTTGCTGAGGACATAGAAAAGAAGACCATAATTCGTTCATTAATTGTTGAAGGTATTGCAGGACATATGGCTACACAGGCTATCCATTCCTTGGAAGCCGGGTTGGTATCAATCGGAGACGGGTGTGATATGGAAAAAGGTAGGGCACGGATAATTTTTCTCTTATCACGCACTCCTAAAGTAGGAGATATTCACAAGTATTCGGCTAATTCCATCCAAAACGTAGAAATTGTGAAAGGGGAAGAGAAGCCGATTAGAATAATTGTAGAGATGACTGAGTCGGTCGGTTTTTTCCAGATAGAAGAAGTCCTCTTTCCTAAGATTTTATCTAATCCGGTAAAACCCTACATAGAGCTTTATGGCAGAGTAATAGGAGAAGAAATGCGACGCTATCTGTAAGGAATAGCATAGAGCGTATAGCGTTTAGCGTGTAGAAAAATTAGTAAATAGTATGTAGATATAGCTTATAGCAAGTACGTATCTCGTTTAGGATTGGTTAATTGGTTAGCTAGTTACAAGATTAAGATACGAGATAAAACTTTGGAATACGTTCTCGGATGTCTTTTAGTTAAGGTTCGATTCATCGAACCCGCCTTAAAAATTACCAAATAACCCGGGGCGGATAAATTCTGCCCCCTACAAAAAACTTAAAAATATATACAGAATTTTTATCATAATATGGTTTTGCGTTTTTTGAATTCTAATTTTTTTCGCACGATCTGCAATACGATATACTGATCACTATTCAATAATGACTAATTTAATTAGTAAATTGGGCAATTGGCTAATCGGTGAATTAATAAACCAGTTAACTAACTAACTAATTATTATGGTGAGAATATGGAAGAAAAAAACCTTTATTACCAGAGTACCCGAGGGGACAAGAAGAGAGTCTTATCCACAGAGGCAATTATTAAAGGTATTGCCAATGATGGAGGATTATTTGTCCCCGAGAGCATTCCTCAGGCAGACAAGTATATATATAAATTAAAAAGTATTGATTATAAAGAATTAGCCTTTTTGATAATGAAGGGATTTTTTACTGATTATTATCAAGACGAGCTAAAAGATTGTATAAACAAAGCCTATGATAATAAATTTGATACCGAGATTATTGCTCCCTTAAGCAAAAAGATGGGAGTATATTTTTTAGAGCTTTATCATGGCCCAACCCTGGCTTTTAAGGATATGGCTTTGTCCCTGCTCCCGCATCTTTTAAAAAAAGCTGCCCAGAAATTAAATCTTAGCCAGGAAATAGTTATTTTAACCGCTACTTCCGGTGATACTGGGAAAGCTGCCCTTCAAGGTTTTGCTAATGTAGAAGGGACCAAAATAATAGTATTTTTCCCTTATAAAGGGGTCAGCAAGATACAAGAAAGACAGATGCTCACCCAGGAAGGGGCGAACACTTACGTGGTAGACGTAAAAGGAAATTTTGATGATGCCCAGAGAGGGGTAAAGGAAATATTTGAAGACCCGGTCTTTAATAAAAAGATAAAAGAGAAGAACTATATCTTTTCTTCGGCAAATTCTATAAACATAGGTCGCCTAATTCCCCAAATAGTATATTACTTTTATGCTTATTTGAATATGTTAGGCGAAGGCGAAATCAAGAACAGTGAAAAGATAAATGTTGCTGTTCCTACCGGTAACTTCGGAGATATTTTAGCCGCCTATTATGCCAAAGAGATGGGATTGCCGGTGAATAAATTAATCTGTGCTTCCAATGAAAATAAGGTATTAGCAGATTTTTTTAATACCGGAGTCTACGATAAACGGAGAAAATTAGTAATGACCATTTCTCCTTCGATGGATATCCTGGTATCCAGTAATCTGGAAAGATTGCTATGGGCGATAAGCGAAAGGGATGCTAAACAGGTAAAAAGGTTATTAAACTCTTTAAGGGAGAAGGGCTTTTATCGGATAAAACCCGCAATGAAGAAAAAATTAAAGGATTTTTATGGCGGATTTGCCCCCCAGGAGGAATCTCGTCAATGCATAAAAGAGATATTCGAGAAGTCAAAATATTTGATCGATCCCCATACCGCAGTAGCTTACGCAGTATATAAAAAATATATCAAAGAAACCGGGGATAAGACCAAGACAGTTATTGTGGCCACGGCCAGTCCTTTTAAATTTACTAAAAGCGTGATGGAGTCAATAGATAGCCGGTACAGAAAATCTGACGATTTTGAATTAATAGAGAAGATGTCTGATTTAGCCCAAATTTCCATTCCGCCGGGGATTAGGGATATTAGGGAAAGGCCTATTCGGCATAAAATGGTTTGCGGAAAAGAGGAAATGAGGGTAAAGATAGCAGAGATTCTAGATTAGTTAATTAGTTAATTGGTTAGCTGGTTAAGAAATACAAGAGAGAAAAAGTAGAGGCGTATTGTATACGCTCCTAACGATATGCATAAAACTGTAGGACAGGCGTCCCCCCGTTTTCACGAGGGCAGGCCCGCCTGTCTCTGAATTAAGGTAGGGGTTCGATTCATCGAACCCGCTAATAAATACTAATTTTTGTCATTGCGAGGAGCTTTAGCGACGAAGCAATCTCAAATGGGGATTGCCGCGCTCTGATAAATCAGAGCTCGCAATGACATAGAATAAAACAGACTGATAACCGAAAACTGTCACTGAAAACTTGTATTTAATACTAACAACTATCCACTAACAACTAATTCATAGAAAGGAAAATTAAGATGAAAATATCTTTTTTAGGTGCTACCAAAATAGTTACCGGTTCTAACTTTTTAGTTAAAACTAAAAATACTAAATTTTTAATAGATTGCGGACTCTTTCAAGGAAGTAAATCAATTAACAGGATGAATTACGAACCTTTCAGCTTTAACACTGAAGAGATTGATTTTATGGTTCTGTCTCATGCTCATATGGATCACAGCGGAAGAATACCCAAACTAATAAAGGAAGGTTTCAAGGGGAACATATACACTACTAAGGCAACTGCTGATCTATGTTCTATTATGCTTCCCGACAGTGGACACATTCAAGAGATGGAGAATGAATGGGACAATCGGAAGAGAAGAAGGTCAGGAGGAAAGTTAAGGGAACCTCTTTATACCGTGAAAGAGGCGGAAGAAAGTTTAAGATATTTTACACCGGTTTTATATGACCAAAAAATAGAACTAAACGAAAAAGTTACTTTAAGATTTAGAGATGCAGGTCATATATTAGGGTCCTCCATAATTGAGTTGTGGATAAAAGAAGATAATAAGGAGACTAAGTTAGTATTTTCGGGAGATTTAGGAAGGCGAGATAGACCAATTTTAAGAGACCCTTCTCTTATCGATGAAGCAGATTATCTGATTGTAGAATCGACTTATGGGAATAAACTGCATCACCCTTCAGAAGATGATGCTAAAGAACTAATCTCTATTATAAATACTACTGTAAAAAGAGGCGGGAATGTAGTAATTCCTTCTTTTGCCATAGAAAGAGCCCAGGATATAATCTATGAGTTGAATAAATATTATACAGAATATATTAAAACTGAAGACCAGAATTTTTTAAGTGTCCCGGTCTATGTAGATAGCCCGCTAACTGTATCGGCGACAGAGATATTTTTGAGAAATCCGGACTGTTTTGATGAAGATACCTTAAAACTTATAAATATAGGGAATAACCCTTTGGATTTTCGTAATTTAAAGTTTACTCGTACTGCAGAAGAATCTAAGCAGATAAATTTTTCCAAAGAAAGTAAAGTGATAATTTCAGCCAGCGGGATGTGTACTGCCGGAAGAATAAAACATCATCTAAAACATAATCTATGGAGAAAAGAATCCAGCATCGTATTTGTCGGCTATCAAGCTAATGGTACTTTAGGCAGAAGGATAAAAGAAGGCGAGAAAGTGGTCAAAATTTTTGGGGAAGAAATCCAGGTAAATGCTAAAATATGCTCTTTGGAGGGTTTTTCGGGACATGCCGACAGAGAAGGAATAATACGGTGGATAAAAAGTTTTAAAAATAGACCCAAAAAAATATTTGTGGTTCATGGAGAAGAGGAAGCAACTGAAGAAATTTCCAGAAAAATTGAAGAGGAATTAAAAATTAAGACTCATATCCCAGAATTAGGAGAGACTTTATCTATTGAAGGAGAAAGCGTTTTACCTGGAGGAAGATTAGAGATAGATAGAAGAAGCAAAGAACTCAGAGAGATAGAGGAGAATATAGAAAAATTGAAATCAATATTCTGGCCAACATTTCAGAGATTAGGATACATGGATAATGGTAGTGCTGATAGCGAGAAATTAAACAATATTAAAAATAAATTAATTGAGGTACAAAAAAATATATTGGATTTAAATATGCTGCTTGCTGAGAGCAAAAAAATAAAAAGTTAAATTTAAATCAGAAAGTGGGCTCTAACTAAATCTAAGTTTAGAGCCCACTTTTATGTTAAAGTTAAGGGAGTGAATTAGTTGTAATTTCTCACTATTCTGGTTTAATTTCTATCTCTTTTGGCTTAACTTCTTCAACTTTAGGGAGAACAATCTCTAATACCCCGTTTTTGTAAGAAGCCTTTGCTTTGGTTTTATCCACTTCTACTGGGAGGGCAATAGTTCTGGAATAACTTCCAAAAGCCCTTTCACAGCAATAATAGTCTTCTTTTTTAGTTTCTTTCTCTTCTTTTCTTTCTCCCCGGATAGTTAGAGTATTTTCACTTATAGTGATCTTTACGTCTTTTTTGTCTACTCCTGGAAGTTCAGCCTTGACCACGATGTTGTCTTTTTTGTCGATTACGTCAACCGACGGAGACCATTCCCCTCCTTCTAACCACCTTTTTCTTAAACGCCGGCTCTGAGGCATGATCTCAAAATCAAAGAATTCATCAAAAAGATTTCTTAAGTGTCTTGTTTCTTTTGGTTCCCATGGTACTAACGCCATAATATCACCTCCCAAAATTTAATTTTAATTTTTTATTCTTGGTTTTTACCACTCCCTTAACCGGGTTGAGCTAAAGTTAAAGAATAGGATTGAGTTTTTCTTGTAACTTTTCTTTGGGCATTACTCCTACGGTACGGCCAACTTCCCTGCCTTCCTTAAAGACGATTAAAGTAGGTATCCCCTGGATGCCATATTGAGCTGCAATATTCTGGTTCTCATCGGTATTTAGTTTACATATTTTAAGTTTACCTGCATTCTCTTCCGCTAATTTTTCAATAATCGGTGCTAACATCCGGCAAGGCATACACCAGGGTGCCCAAAAATCTACCAATACCGGGATGGTAGATTCCAAAACCTCCTGCTTGAAATTATTTCCATTTACCTCTACTTCTAGCGATTGCTTATTTTCCATCGATTCTTTCCTCCTTTATTTTATTCTTGATGAAAAATTTTAATAACTAATTCTAAGCTTTCTTTTATTGCATCAAATTCTTTTGTTGATAATTTTTCTCTGATTCTTTTTTCGCAATTATTCCTTTCCCTCTCGATATCATCTTTAATTTTCGCTCCTTTGGAGGAAAGAGATAAAACGAAAGATCTTCTATCTTCAGGATTCTCCATTCTTAGCAAGTATCCTTTTCTGACTAAGCTATCTATTATTCTACTTCCCCTGGAAACAGATAAACCCATTTTTTCAGATAAAACATTACAGGTTAGCCTTTCTGTTGTCTTAATTTCCATAACTGCCCTGTATTCTGCTAAAGAGATATTGCATAGAGTCCGAATTTGTTCTTCATCTATCAGGCAACCCTTTTTTAATTCGATTATCAGGTCTACTAGTTTTTTCTCCATCTTATTATCAACCTCTGTGCTATTAGCAATATTTGCTATAAGCAATTATATATGATGAAATTTTATCTGTCAAGTACTTTTTTAAAAATTTTTTAAATTTTTTTAAAAAAAGATTAGCCTTAAAAAAGGGGTGATATTAAAGGAGGTAAACACCAAAGATTTATCTTTGGTATGGCATTATATGCAGCAAGCATGATGTGGTAAAATAAATAACAGCAATCAATATCGAGTATAAAATACGGTAACAAGTAATATATAATGAGTAATAAGATTAAATTACAGAAATTATAAAAACAGATACTTATCACAGGTTATACATTGCATCACATCCTTTGTTGGTTAGTAGTTGCCTGATTAGCTAGTTTAGAAAAAATAATAAGGGTAATTATTTTTTCTAATTACCCTACCAAAGTTTTCACTAACACATTAATATACTTAAATATTATATCTGAAAATATAGCGAAATTAATATTCTCGGGAGGATAAAATGAACGATAAGCCAGTGCAGTTAGAAGAAAATTATAAGCTTATTATAAATAGCTATTCTCATCAGGGTGAAGGTATAGGCAGGATTGATAATTTTGCCGTCTTTGTGCCCGGGGCAATTCCTGGGGAAAGAGTAAAGATAAAAATTAAGGAAGTAAAAAAGAGTTTTGCCCGCGGTCGATTAGAAGAAGTTATTTCATCTTCTCCCTATAGAACAGAGCCCCTCTGCCCCGTTTATTACCTCTGCGGAGGTTGTCATTTGCAGCATATAGCTTATGAAAAACAGTTAGAAATGAAAAAGGAAATAGTAGAGAATGCTTTGAGCAGGATAGGCAATCAAAATATCAAAGCTTCGCCCACCATAGGAATGAAAGGTCCTTGGCGTTATCGCAATAAAGGCTATTTTCAGGTGAGCCAGGAAAAAGGGAGGGTGCGATTAGGATTTTATAAAGCAGGCAGTTATGATTTTGTACCGGCCGGCGGATGTGTTCTATTCAGTTTGCAAATTAATAAATTGGTTGGCTATTTAGAAGACCAATTGAGTTCACAAAAAGTTACCGTTTATAATAGCAAGGCCGGGGAGGGAAATTTAAGGAATGTCTTAATAAGGGAGAGCAGGAGTACGGCAGAAATAATGATAGTTTTTTTTACTAAAGAATATAATCTTGGTTTTGAGCAAAAGGTTTTAAATGATTTAGTCAGAACATTCCCTCAGGTGGCCTCTATTTATCAAAATATTAATAGGAGCCCTAAAGCGATTTTGCTGGGAAAAGATTTTAGGCTTTTAAAAGGGGAACCTGACTTGGAAGATGCCATCGGCCCATTTAAATTTAGAATATCGCCCCGGTCTTTTTTCCAGGTTAATGCGGAGCAGGCGGAAATATTAAATGAAAAAGTATTAGAGTATGCAAATTTAAGCGGAAAAGAGACGGTTATCGATTCTTATTGCGGAACAGCGGCTATTTCTATCTATGCGGCCAAGCAGGCCAAAAAGGTGTATGGTATCGAAGTAGAAAAAAGCGCTGTCAGGGATGCTAAAATTAATTGTGAATTAAACGGTATTCCTAATTTAAAATTATTTAGCGGAAAAGAAGAAGAGTGGCTCTATAGATGGAGGAGAAGCGGCGAAGAAGTTCATCTTATTATAGTGGACCGCCCCGCAAGGGTTGTTCTTTAAAAGTTTTAAAAGGGATTATAAAGGTTAAACCAAAAAAAATTATATATATATCCTGTAATCCGGCAACTTTGGCCCGTGATTTAAAATATCTCACCAAAGATAATGATTATAAATTGAAAAAAGTTTTGCCCCTAGATATGTTTCCTCAGACGGGTCACATAGAATGCATAGCATCCTTAGAAAGGTGACTAATAAAAAAGCAGCAAAGTTAAACGAACTATAATGGAAACGATTGCCAGAGAATAAAGGGTGGGGAAGATGCCCTGTCTTCTCATTTCGTTGGCTATCAAACCCGGAATTATATAACCTATGCTCCGGAGCTCGATACCGGAAATAGGGATTGTAATTATAATCTCTTCGATTAACCATTTTAATAGGAAACCGATAAGTATCATAGCTAAAAATCTACGCCGCCCGTATAGAATGATATAATTAGAAAGTATTTTTACTAAAAAATAAGTTAAAAAAGCTGCCAGTAAAGTTACTAATATTCTGATTGGCTGATCTAGGAATAAGGCGATATAACCGGGAACCACTATCCCCCCGGGGGAGAGTCCTACTATTTCATAGAAGGCAAAACTTACCACTATCCCTATTCCAATAGCTTGATATATCATTTAATTTCTCCAAACTTGTTAAAATATTCTATAAGATTTTGACCTATTCCTTTAGTGTTTCCAAAACCGACTAATAGCACTTTATTATTGGTAAGCTGTATAGCCACCTCTATTACCTCTTCTGCATCGGTTAATCTTCCCAAATTTATTATCTTATCCGTAGAGACCTTTAATTTTAAAAGAGCTCTTTCAGTTAATTTACTCAAAGCCCCTACCAAAATTATTTTAGAAAGCATAATGTCTGTTGCTAATATGCGGGAAAATTCGATAGAGCGGAGGACCCGGTCTTCCCGGCTATTAATTATTCCTATTACTGGTAAATTATTTAAATCAAATATTTTCTTTATATTTTCCCAGATTAATAAAGTAGAGTGTCGGTCGTTGGCTGCAAAGGCATTGATAAAAAATATAATTTTGCCTTCTTTGATTAATTTATACACCTTTAAAGCTCCGGGGTCCGGCCTTGCTTTTAACATCCCTCTCAAAGCTACCCCTTCTTTTACCCCCAGGAGTTTATTGACCCGGAGAGCGATGGAAACATTCTCTTTAAAATTCATATAATCAAATTTATCAATTATTTTATCGGATACATCATCCGGGTCAGCCCAAATAATTTTAGTCTTTAGTTTATCGACCTGCTCTTTAAAGAGAGAGAAGTAATCTTTTTCTGCGGTCACCAGCACCCCCTTCTGTGGAATAGTAAGTTTTAACGATTCAGCCATACTATTAAGCCCCGGTCCAACATCTTCCAAGTGGTCTTCACGCACATTAGTTATTACACCGATGGTTGATTTCACCATCTTGTGTTCGGAAACCCATTGTAGCTCCGGGCTAATGGCCATACATTCCAGCACCAAAACGTTAACCTTTCTTTTAGCTGCTTCTTTAAAAATCTTTAGTTGTTCTATAATATTGGGACTACCTCTTCGTTTGAGAGGGGTTTCCATCCCATCTTCAAAGATTAATTGAGGCAAAGTGCCGGTGGTTTTGGCGAGCACTTTAAAACCGGCCTCTCTCAGACCGGCTGCTATTAAGCGGGTAGTTGTTGACTTACCCCTTGTCCCGTTAATATGTATACGAATAGGAATACTATTCACTCTTTTTTGGTGATGAATTTGCTCGGTAATTCCCCAGATTAGAAATATTGCACTGAATACAAAAATAATAAACATACTATCCCTTCTTTTTCAAGTAAATTCTATCATTTAGTTTTAATATTTTCAAAATAATAATCTATCACCATGATAAATTTGCAAAAAATTGCCCCGAAAGAGTTAACGCAGGCAAAACTTATTATAATTTTGACAAAAGATAATATTTGCTTAGAATAAATATAGCAGTTTTCATTAAAGTATTTATTTTTTATAATCGAAGGAAGAATATTAATGAATAGTTGGATAAAGGGAAAGTTACCACTAATTTACCTTTTTTGGGCGTTAATTATCTTATTTGCGGGGTTGCTAATAATAGAGCAAACTAAATCTACAACAGGAACTCCTTATTATACTGAGCAAATTCAAGCTGCACAGCTTATGAAAAACTCTTTGGAAACAATTAAAGAAGAACGATTAAAAAGAGATATACCGTTAGATATAGGATTAGATCCTAACCAAACTGGCATTATCGGCAAAGAATATACCCAGCTTACTACTACTTTGGGGAACCTCGAGGCTAAAAGAACCAGCACCAATCCTGCTTTTGCTGCTCTATTGGTTAAATATTTTAAAGAAGCAAATTTAAAAAAAGGGGATGTAATTTCCATTGGCGCCAGTGGTTCTTTCCCGGCATTAATTGTGGCTGCTCTTTCTGCGGCCAGAGTGTTGGAATTAGAACCACTAATCATCTATTCTGTCGGTTCATCAGAATATGGAGCTAATCTGCCTGAATTTACTTTTGTGGAGATGTTAGATAGTTTAAATAAAAAAAATATCCTACCCTATAAATTATTAGCCATTTCTATGGGGGGCTACTTGGACCAGGCCGAGGGAATGTTTTATCCTGATTCTCGCGAAATTATTGAGAAAATAGTTCAAAATTCGGGTACTTTTGTTATAGAGGCAGATAGCATAGAAGAAAATATTCTGCAAAGAATGCAGCTTTACAAAAAAAGTGTCAGAGGGCAGCCCATTAAAGCCTTTGTAAATATCGGTGGCGCTACACCAAATTACGGTAATACCAATGCTTCAATAACTTATCCTAATGGATTAGTTGTTGATGGTCCAAAAATCCCCGATCATCCTGAACGAGGATTAATATTTGAATATCAAAATTTGGGAATCCCTATTATACATCTGCTAAACATCAGAGACTTAGCCCTAAAAAATGGTTTACCGATTGACCCTATGCCATTGCCTCAAATAGGAGAAGGGGGAGTATATCGTCAAATTGTGTATAGCAAACTCATGATTATTCTGGTAATTGGAGTAGAATTTTTATACTTGTTTGGGGCTTTAAAAATAAGACATAGATAAAAGTTATTTTTTCTCCCAGGAAGCTATTTCTTTGAGGCGTTCTATTATGGGTAGATGCTGGGTGCAAAGCTCTTCACATTTTCCGCACTCGATACATTCATTTGCTCTTGCCCCATGGCTTTCTGTTATGCCCCACAAATAACTTTTCTTTTATTATTGGTTTTTATCACTCCCTTAACCGGATTAAGCTAAAGCTAAAGAATAGCATCAAGTTTCTGTTGTATTATTGGCTTTGGTGTGACGCCTACGATACGATCGACCTCTTGGCCATCTTTAAAAAATAAAAGGGTAGGTATCCCTTGAATTCCGTAGCGAGCTGCAATATTCTGATTTTCATCGGTATTTAACTTACAAACCTTCAATTTACCCTGGTTCTCATTACTTAATTCTTCGACAATTGGGGATATCATTCGGCAAGACATACACCAGGGAGCCCAAAGGTCTACCAATACAGGGATGGAAGATTCTAAAACTTCCTGTTGAAAGTTATTTCCATTTAATTCTACTTCTAATGATTTGCTATTTTCCATCGATTCTTTCCTCCTTTCTTATTTAAATTTACGTTATTGTTATTATTGTTGGTTAAAAACTTTAGCAATTAATTCCAGTCCTTCTTTTATTAATTTTACTTCTCTTGCAGAGAGGTTTTTTCTAAGTCTATATTCACAATTATTTCTTTCCTGTTCGATCTGTTTTTTAATTTCAGCTCCTTTGGAGGAAAGAGATAGAATAGAAGATCTCCTGTCTTCGGGATTCTCTGTTCTTAATAAATATCCTTTTTTGACTAAGCTATCTATTATTCTACTTCCCCTGGAAACAGACAAACCCATTTTTTCAGATAAAACATTACAGGTTATTCTTTCTGTTGTCTCAATTTCCAGAACCGCTTTGTATTCTGCCAAAGAAACATTGCATAGGGTTCGAATTTGCTTTTCGTCTTCCATGCAGCCTTTCTTCAATTCAATTATCAGGTCTACTAAATTCTTTTCCATCTTATGATCAACCTCTGTGCCGTTGGCAATATTTGCTATTAGCAAGTATAAAGGATAAAAAATTATTTGTCAAGCTTTTTTTAACAGCTTTTTTTAAAAAAAATTTAAATTTTTTTGAATATTTTCTGATTTTATCAAGAAATCAGATAAATAGTAATGGAAACATATATAAAAAGATGATATTATTAATGAAATCAGTATAATGCCGCAAAGAGAAATATAGATTAAATTTTATGGTATAAGCATTTACGCTGAAAAAACAAAGTAAAGAACCGGAGGTGATGGCCAGGGAGAGAACTATTAAAATGTGTGTAAAGAAAAATTAATTTTTAAATTCGAAAGTGAGGTAATTTTAATGAGAAAGTTCACCAAGAAAGCTATTAGTTTTGTACTGATTTCTTTAATATTATTCTGTTTAGTATTTATAGCAGAAGGAGCAGACAGGCATACCCCCATTGATACAGTAGCAGAAAATGGTATGGTAGCCGCTGCCCATCCTTTAGCCGCTCAGGCAGGAGTGGAAATTCTTAAAAAAGGCGGTAATGCCATTGACGCGGCAGTGGCCACAGCATTTGCCTTAAACGCAGCAGAACCCAATGCCTCCGGTATTGGTGGTGGTGGATTTATGCTGATCCGTTTTGCTAAAACAGGGGAGGTTGTGGTTATAGATTATCGTGAACATGCTCCGGCAGCAGCCACCAAGGATATGTTTGCTTCTGAACAGGCTAAAAAAGAGTATTGGTCTAAGGTGGGAGGCAAGGCAGTTGCCGTGCCTGGAACCCTAATGGGGCTAACCACCGCTTTAGAAACATATGGGACTATGACCTTGGCTGAGGTAACAGCACCGGCAATTTCTATTATGGAAAATGGATTTGAGGTAACCGAAACCTTAAGCGGCATGATTAAAAGCAACTTTGAAAAAATTGCTGCCTGCAGTGACCCGGAAAAAATTGCCTACTTTAGCGGTGGGCTTCCTTTGGAAACAGGCGATATTTTAGTTCAACCTGATTTAGCCAAGACCTACCGAGAGATTTTAGATAAAGGAATTGAGCACTTTTATGGCGGCGAACTGGGACAGAAGGTTGTAGATGCAGTTCAAGCCCAGGGCGGCATAATGACCATTGATGATTTAAAAGCATATAAACCTTATATTCGTAAACCGGTTGTAGGTAATTACCGGGGGTACGATATCTATTCTATGCCTCCTCCCAGCTCAGGAGGGACCCATTTAATCCAGATTCTTAATATAATGGAAAATTTTAATATTGCTAATATGAATTATCATGGGCCAACCCACGTTTCCATTATGGCAGAAGCGATGAAGATGGCCTTTGCTGATAGAGCAAAATATATGGGTGACCCGGGGTTTGCCAAAGATATTCCTATCAAAGGGCTAACTTCCAAAGAGTACGCTAAATTTCTTGCAGACCAAATAAATATCAAACATCCAAAACAGGTAATCCCTGCAGGCGAACCGGCAAAATTTGAACACGAGAGCACCAGTCATATATCTGTAGTTGATGCAGCTGGCAATGTTGTAGCCTTAACCCAGACCATTAATTATTTCTTTGGTTCCGGTGTAATTGTTCCTGAGGTAGGGATTATTATGAACAATGAAATGGATGATTTCTCTTCTAATCCTGATTCTCCTAATGCCCCCGAACCGGGTAAGATTCCATTATCAAGCATGTCACCTTCTATTATAGAAAAAGACGGTAAACCTTTCATGATACTCGGCACACCCGGAGGAACCCGTATCTTTACAGCAATGGTACAAATTATTTCTAATGTGGTTGATTTTGGCATGAGTATGGATGAAGCCATTGAGGCTCCCCGAATGCATTGCTATACTTCAGGAGGGAAAGCCAAGTCAATTCGCATAGAAAGCCGTATTCCAGCTATTACCGCCAAGACTCTTCGAATTTTAGGTAACGAAGTAGACGTAAAAGGTGATTATGATCTTTACTTTGGTGGAGCACAAGGCATTATGGTTATAGATGGCGTAATGTACGGCGGAGGAGACTCACGTCGTGATGGCGTAGCCATTGGCTATTAGGAAATAGTAATTGCTAATAACAAACAAAAATATATAAATTTTTAAAATTTAAAAATTTATATTAAAAGTACTTTACAGTTTAATTAATGTGAAAATGTCGTAACCCTATCAAAGGCGTATCAAAATGCCCATTGACGGGGTTACGACATCTATCTTTTCAGGTGATACTTGTTTTTTGGGTAATTAAACCACCCTGTTTTTGGGTCATAAATATTTTAAAAAACTTATATTTTTTTAGATTTTATAAAAAAGGTAAATCAAGTTACTATGAAAGGAGAATGATTTATTGGCCAGCATTGAATTAGTTTATTTTTTAGTAATGGTAGGAGTATTTGCTTTTTCTACCTTTAAGTTTAAATTACCAGTCGGAGTGTCAATGGTTTTAGCGGCAGTTTCAGGGACATTAATATCCGGATTTGGCATTCCAATTCGCCATCTGGTAGAAGGTGGATTTAATTATATAAATACCATTTTAGTTATTGCTACTGCAATGATTTTTATGGAAGTAATTCAAAATAGTGGAATGATGGATACGGTTACCCGGTGGATAATTGAACGTTTTTATCGTTACCCTTCACTTTTATTGATCGGTCTTTCTTTTGTTGTAGTCTTTCCGGGAATGATTACCGGCTCATCTACCGCAGCAGTATTAACTTCTGGTGTGTTAGTAGCCCCAATTTTAATTTATATGGGTTTTCCCAAAGTGGTTGCAGCAGCATTAGTAGCCATGGCTGCAGTGTATGGAGAGGCAGCCCCCCCGATTAATATAAATGCTTTAATTATTGGAGGAGGCATTGACCTGCCTTATATCGGTTTTGGTTTGCCGCTTATTATAATTACTGTACCTTTAATCATTATAGTCAGTCTTTGGTTGGGAAGGAAATATTTAGCTAAATTTAATTATGAAAAGATAAAAGATAATCTTCCTACTTCTTATATTAAAGAATATGGAATAAAACTATTTTTTCCTATTATATTTTTAATCATTTTGATGACCGGGGAAAAATTATTTCCTAAAATATTCCCCAGCTTGGGAATGCCGATTGATTTCTTGTTAGCCAGTTTTGTAGGTTTATTCTCTGGTAAAAAGTTTAATTTTTTTAAAATTTCTAAAAAAGCGATCCATAACGCTTTGCCAGTATTGGGTATCTTGGTGGGGGTTGGGATGTTTATTCAGGTTATGACCTTAACCGGGGTAAGAGGTTATCTGGTAATTAATTCTCTTAGTTTACCAAAAATACTTCTTTATTTAGGAATTTCGGTTAGCATGCCTCTTTTTGGAGCAGTATCAGCTTATGGCTCTGCATCAGTATTAGGGGTGCCTTTTGCTTTAGCGTTATTAGAGAAGAGTACAATTATTACTGTCGCAGCTCTTTCTCAATTAGCAGCCCTGGGCGACTTAATGCCACCCACCGCTTTGGCAGGAATATTTGCGGCTCAAATAGTTGGAGAAAAAAATTATTTCAAAGTTTTAAAATATTGCATCTTACCTGCCATTGTAACTGCTGCTTGGTGTATATTTATAATCATAATTGCTAATAGCTTAGCAAAAATAATACTATAAGGGGCAAGTGATGTTAACTATAATTTATCGAATCATAATTGTTTGTTTAACTGTTTTAATTATCCTTGATATTTGGGATGAAATTGATTATTGGAAGCAGCTTACAGGAGTAATGGTAATCATTCCCTTTATATTAAGAATATTAATGATTAAATAAGAATTTTGTAAAAAATCAGAAGAAGAGGTATAAGATGAAAAAGAATCATATAACTGCACTTGTTTTTATATTTATAGCTTTTTTGATAATAATAATTTCCGGAAAATCCTTTATAGATAAATGGAAACCGGATACAATTGTTAAAGGTCCTGGCGTAACCAAAGTCGTAGCTTTGAGTGATTATTTTCCTCAACTAAAAGGAAAGTACAGCGATAGCCCGGTCTATTTTTTAGAGGGGAAAGAACCTGGCGGAACTATTTTTATTTTAGGCGGGACTCATCCCAACGAACCTGCTTCAATGCTTACCGCAGTGCTGTGGATTGAAAATGCTACAGTCGAAAAAGGAAGAGTTATTGTTTTGCCTCAAGCAAATCTCAGCGGTTTTTCCCACAATGACCCTCAGGAAGGTTCTCCCCAGTATATTCATTTTACCACCCCTTCGGGTATAAGAGAATTTAGATACGGTTCCCGAGCCACCAATCCCATTCATCAATGGCCCGACCCGGATATTTACATTAATCAACATGATCAACCTCTTTCGGGTAGTGATAATCGAAATTTAAATCGAGGTTATCCCGGGAACCCTAATGGCAGCTACACCGAGCAAATTTGTTATGGGATTATGGAGTTAATACGTAAGGAGAAATGTGATCTATCCTTCGATTTACATGAAGCATCCCCGGAATACCCGGTTATTAATGCGATTGTAGCCCCGGATAGGAGTTTAGATATTGCCAGCATGGCAGTGATGGACTTACAAATGGAAGAAATTGAAATGAATTTAGAGCTTTCCCCTCCTGATTTTCACGGTTTGTCCCACCGGGAGTGGGGAGATTATAGTGATACCATGCCCATCCTTATGGAAACTGCTAATGCTTCCCAGGGAAGACTAAGGGGCAGAACAGATGAAAATTTGGTTCTTACGGGGAAAGATAAAATGTATGTTCAGGCCGCTAAACTAGGCAGACTTTATGTCCCTTACGATGAAAATGGTCATCCCATTGAAGAACGGATAGGTCGGCATGCATTTGCCATAGAAACTTTTATTAGTAATTTTAATATGCTTTTTCCGGATAAGACAGTGGAATTCAGCGGAATTCCTTCTTATCAGGATATATTAAAAAATGGATATGGTTATTACTTAAAAGAAGTAAAATAAATTATTCAAGGCAACCAATTCGCTATAATCGTTAAAAGGCGATAAAAATAATAATAGTTCTTAAGCATCTATCTGATAAGAATATCCCCTTTCCCGGTTTCCGGGAAAGGGGATTAATTCTATAGGATGTTTATCCTTAAAATTTTTTGAAAGACTCATTTTAAGAAAAAAAATAGGGATAAATATTACTTCTGTAAAATTTTATCAAAATAACCCTTCATTAATTCGCCGGTTGCTAAAATTTTAGTTACGATTTCTAAGGGAATTTCTTTTTCTTTGCTGATTTGGGTAAAATACCCGTCTTTGTTTCCATTTTCCACTATGATTAGATGATTAGCATAAGGAACAGCTTCATCAAGGAAGGCGTCTGATAATGCTCCCCTTCTTGCTTCTCCTCCCACATGCATAACTAAGATTTTAACACCTCTCACTTTTGCTTCCTTTATCAGTTTTTGAGCACGAACAATCTCCTGCTCTTTATCAATTCCGGCTGCTCCCAGGCCTTTTGAGCTTCCGCCGACGACTATTACCAAAATTTTGTAGTTTTTTATTATGTCCGGTTTAGCAAGCTGTTCAAAATTACAAGCAAGCTGCAGTTTGTCGGCTACTACTTTAATCATGCGGGCATCTGCGCTCTGGCCGACAGAGGTGATTAAGATATCCGAACTTTTTTCTCCGGTACCTGAATCCGCGCTTATCCCGGTGCTAAGTGAAAGTAAAGCAATTAATAAAACCGCCATAAAAATATAATATTTTTTTATTTCCATTTATAATTCCCCTTCCTTTTAGAAAAATTTATTTTTGTTTATTAAATATATCATTTTACATTAGGAATGTAAATAAAAATACAGGATACCAAAAAACAAAAATGAAATTAAAAAATATTTTATTGTATAATAGAGCAAGACGAGATAAGATTTAATAGACAGAATAAAGTTTAATTTTGGCCGGAAGATACAAAAAAATGAAAAGGCGTTAGTTTGTTAGTTAGCCGCTAAATATTTAATAAGAAAAATGGGAGATAAAATGAACGATAAGCCAGTGCAGTTAGAAGAAAATTATAAGCTTATTATAAATAGCTATTCTCATCAGGGTGAAGGTATAGGCAGGATTAATAATTTTACCGTTTTTGTACCCGGAGCAATTCTCGAAGAAAAGGTAAGGGTAAGGATTATCGAAGTAAAAAAGAATTTTGCCCGCGGCCGATTAGAAGAGATTATTTCATCTTCTCCCCATAGAATAAAGCCTCTCTGTCCTATTTATCATCTCTGCGGAGGCTGTCACTTGCAGTATATAGATTATGAAGAACAGTTAGAAATAAAAAAAGTAATAGTAGAAAATGCTTTGGGAAGGATAGGCAATCAAAATATCAAAGCTTCGCCTACTATAGGGATGAAAAATCCCTGGTATTATCGCAATAAAGGGCATTTTCATCTTGCTCAGAAAAACGGGAAAATACAATTAGGATTTTATAAGTCAAAAAGCCATACTCTCGTCCCTGCTTGCCAGTGCCACTTGTTTAGCGCCGAAATTAATCGCCTGGTTAAATACCTGGAAGAGCAGTTAACCCGAGGGGAGATTAGCATCTATGATAGTGAAACAGACCAGGGGAATTTAAGGGGAATAATATTAAAAGAAAGTAAAAGTACCGGAGAGATAATGGTAATTTTTATAACCAAAGAAGAAAAGTTAAAGATAGATGAAATATTTTTAAATAATCTTATCAAAGATTTTTCTCAAATAGTTTCTGTTTATCAAAATATCAACAAAAGTTCAAAAATGGTATTATTAGGGAAAGATTTTAAGCTTTTAAAGGGAAAAACAAACATAAAGGATGCAATTGGTTCTTTTAAATTTAGAATATCACCTTCATCCTTTTTTCAGGTCAATGTTTCTCAGGCTCAGGCATTATTTGAAAAAATAGTAGAATATGCAAATTTAAGCGGAGAAGAGACAGTTATCGATTCTTATTGCGGAACGGGGGCTATCTCCATCTATCTGGCCGGTAAAGCCAAAAGAGTTTATGGTTTAGAATTAGAAAAAGAAGCAGTCAGGGATTCCTGGGAAAATTGTAAGCTTAACAACCTTTCTAATTTGAAATTTTTTACTGGTAAAGCGGAGAAATGGCTTTACGGATGGATTAAAAATCGAGAAAAAGTTCAAGTTATGGTAATAGATCCACCTCGCAAGGGATGTTCCCGGGAGATGTTAAAGGATATAATAAAAATTAAACCCGAACAAATTTTATACGTATCCTGTAATTTACCCACCCTGGCCCGAGATATCAAGTACCTTACCCAAAATGGGTATAACCTGGAAAAGATGCAACCCGTAGATATGTTTCCCCAGACGAGCCATATAGAATGCCTGGCTCATCTAAAAAGGTTTTAAAATGGAAAAAGAAAAAAACCGTAAATTCAATTTAAAAATTAAATTAAAAGATATAGACCCGGGAGCCCTGTCTATAATAAAGAGACTAAATGGTTCAGGATATGAGGCTTTAGTGGTAGGAGGGTGTATTCGCAATCTGATAATGGGAGAAGAAGCCCGTGATTGGGATATAACTACCAATGCTGCGCCGGAGGAAATTTCCCGAGTCTTTAAAGAATTTAAAGTGATTCCGGTGGGAAAAAAATTTGGGACGGTTACCGTAGTTGTAAATCATATTAATTATGAAGTAAGCACTTTTAAAAAGGCTAGATTGGTTAGCACGCTCAATTTATTTGAAGATTTAAGACATAGGGATTTTACCATTAATGCCTTAGCCTGGAGAGAAGGGGAAGGGGTAATCGATTACTTTAATGGGTTAGGGGACATCAAACAAAAGACAATAAAGGGGGTAGAAGATCCTGTAGAAAGAATAAAAGAGGATCCGTTGAGAATGCTAAGGGCAATTAGGTTGGCCTGTGAACTCGATTTTAAAATAGATAAAGTTACTCTCCAGGCGATAGAAAAAAATAGCTCAGTGATTGAAAAAGTCAGCCCGGAGAGGATTAGAGATGAATTTACCAAAATATTGCTGAGTAATTATCCCCGAAGAGGATTTAAATTATTGTATCGGCTGGGGCTGTTAAGATTTATTATGCCTGAACTGCAAAAGTGCGCGGGAATTAGTAGAGAAAACTTTCGCGAGGGTGAAGATTTATTGGAACATACTTTAGATATGGCAGCCAGTCTGCCACCAGATTTAAATTTGCGGTTATCGGTTCTATTGCATAATATAAAGAGCATGCCCTACTTAGATGAAAAAAAAGAGATTATTGTTAAAATATTGCAGCGGATAAGATTTAAAAATGCGGTGATTAAAAAAGTAACTGTTCTAACTAAGGAAAATTGGCAAGTTCTTAATTTTTCTAAAAAAATAAATATAAGACAGCTTGCTTCCAGAATTGGTATTGATAATTTAGAAGACCTCTGGGAATTAAAGAAAGCCCTTATAAAGGAATGCCGAAGCTCTGAAGAATTTAAATCAGCTGAAATCGAAAGAGCAGAAAATAATATAAGAGAAATCTTGCAGGAAAAACCACCTGTATCCCTTAAAGATTTAGCCGTAAACGGTAAAGATATAATTAATTTATTAGGGTATCAAGAAGGAAAGGGAATAGGAGAAATTTTAAAAAAACTTCTCAAGATAGTTATTGAAAAGCCAGAATTAAATAAAAAAAAGATACTGCTTGAACTGGCCAAAAACCAGAAAAAGTAATTTTGTAAAAATTCATTTAAAATAATAGTTTTTTTGGTGATCTTTAACATCGATTTCTTAATTCTTTAGTTGCGGCCTTTTTCTGCCTCATAGTTACTAACATTCCTTTTTGCCTCCTCATATATTTAAAGAGATAATTTCTTATTTTAAATATAAAGGAGATTCAGTTGTAATTAAAATAATTTGTAGTACTTTTTTAGTGAGGCAATTCGATGCATTTACATATAATGATAAAAAGATTATAATACTGAGATACTGAAAATATTAATAAAATAGTTAAAGGGTAATCTATTGGTTTGTTTTTACCATATCATAAATTTTATTTATGATGGGAAAACGGGGGGTTAGTATGGTTTTATCACAACATTTAATAATGTCAAAATCAAATACTGTTTTAATGGAAGAAAAAGCAAGTAAATTGTTTGGTGCAGCGAAAATGTTGTCATCTTATCTCAAAGAGGATTTTAACGATCTTCTTTCTTTTAATGAGATACACGACTTAAGTCGAAAAGAGAAAATATTAGTACTTAATAGAAGATTGAGAGATTTTACTAAATTAGTAGCCCAGAGTTTCCCCTTTATTGGGGTTGGTTACTATTCTAAAGAATTAGATGCCATTATAACTTATGAGCCAAGTAAAAATAGTAATAAAGTAGGAAAATCGGTACCCGATAATCACTTAGGTAGGCAAGTAATGGCCAAGGGGAAGAAAATGGTGGTAACAGGAGATATGGTGCGGGGAAATTGTATGGCTTGTTTTGTACCTCTTATAAGAAAAAATAAAGTAATAGGTTATGTTTGGGCAACTGAACCTATAAAAGAAATCTATAAACAAATTAGAGAGACAAAACGAAAAAAATCAGTATTTACAGATATGAAAATCGTGATAGATACTTTACCCTTAGTATTTTTATCTAATAAAATATTTTCCGATTTAGCTATTTCTAAACATGAAGAAATAGTAGATATTTTAAAAAACGTCTCATTTTCTGTAAATGATAAAATAAATAGAGATGTTTGTCAATTTATTAAGCAAATTATATCTTTTTTAGAAATGGCAAAGGATTATGGTGAAAATATTTTGGAAAATATAAGTGCTGCTCTTATTATTGTTGATCCAAAAGGAAAAGTTTTTTTCTTTAATGAATCTGCTCAATGGTTATTTAAAGAGAAAGATAAAGAAAAAATATTAGGGAGGCCTTACTATCACTCTCTTTTGAGGTTTAAAGAACTTGGATTAGACGAGATTATTAAAGAGGTTTTCGATACTGGAAAGACTTACCTTGCTCAAGAAATAAATTACCCTGGGCAAAAAGATAAAATTATAAATTTGGGAGTATGTTTAATAAAAGATATTAATAAACAAAAAATAGGGGCAATGATTATTGTTGAAGATATTAGTGCTGAAAAAGCATTAGAACAAAAAAAGAAGTGGGAGAAAAAATTGGCTACCTTTGGTGAGTTAGCTACTAATTTAGTTCACGAGATTGGTAATCCTTTAACTGCTATAAAGGCACTTAGTCAACTGCTTCCGGAAAGGATTAATGATAAAAAGTTTGTTGATCGTTTTAGTAGAGAGATTGAAAAAGAAGTTGAAAGGGTAGATAAAATATTTAAGAATCTTTTTTGTTTGATCCGCTCTTCTAGTCTTCGTTTTGAAAGTACCAATATTAATGCGATACTTAATGAGGTTTTATTTTCTGTGGAGGGGATGGTTAAAAAACAACAAGTTAATATAGTTAGAAAATTTAGTAAGAACCTGCCAGAATTAATAGTTGATAAAAGCCAGATTAAACAAGTTTTTCTAAATTTAATTCTTAATGCTTTCCATGCTATGCCTGAAGGCGGAGTTTTAGAAATTTTTACTATCTATGAACGAAAAAAAAGTTGTTTGAAAATTAAATTTAAAGATAATGGTTGTGGAATTGCACATGATTTTTTAGATAAAGTTTTTGAACCATTTTATACTACTAGAGAGGATGGAACAGGCATTGGTCTTGCTATCTCATGTAATATAATTGAACAACATGGGGGATATATCAATGTAGAAAGCGAAGAGGGAAAAAGCTCTATCTTTACCATTATTTTGCCAGTCAATTCAATTATGGGGGAAGGGGATTGTTCTGAAAAATAAAATATTAATAATAGATGACGAACCGAATATAAGATGGACTTTAACTGAGTTACTTAAGAATTCTTATGATGTTTTAAGTTCAGATGGCTCCGAAAAAATTATGGATGTAATTAATCGGGAAGCACCTGATTTAATTTTTTTAGATTTAAAACTAAAAAGAAAGAACGGTATGGATATTCTTAGTTTGATTAAAAAGGAAAAAATAGATGCAGCTGTGATTATTATAACTGCTTATGGTAGTATTGAAACGGCTGTTGAGGCACTAAAATTAGGTGCCTATGATTATATTACTAAACCTTTTGATCTTGCTAGAGTTAAAGTAACAACTCAAAAAGCTTTAGAGAAGACACATTTATCTAAGGAAGTAGTTCGTTTACAGTCTCAGCTAGAGGAAAAACATAGTATTGAAGGCATTATTGGTAAGAGCCCTAAAATACAGAAAATATTTACTGCTATTAAAAAATTGGCCGAAGTTGATTCAACCGTATTATTACACGGTGAAACTGGGACGGGAAAAGGAATTACAGCCTATGCTATTCATTTCAAGAGCTTTCGAAGAAAGAAGCCCTTTATAATTGTCAATTGTGCTGCTCTCCCTGAATCTCTACTGGAAAGCGAGTTATTCGGGTATGAACGCGGGGCTTTTACTGGAGCTATAACGAAAAAACCAGGAAAATTTATGCTTGCCAACAAGGGAACTTTATTCTTAGATGAAATAGAATCTTTAAATTTAAATGCTCAAGCAAAACTGCTTAGGGCTATAGAGAATAAACAGATTGATCTTTTAGGTGGGAATAAAAGTATTGAAGTGGATGTTAGAATTATTGCTGCCACTAAAGATAATTTAAAGGAAAGAGTAAAGCAAGGTACTTTTAGGGAGGACTTGTTTTATAGATTAAATGTTGTACAAATTTGTTTGCCTCCTTTACGTGAGCGGAAAGAGGATATACCGTTATTAGCGAATCATTTTTTAAAGATATTTAATAAAAAATATTCTCAAGTAAGTCCAAAATCTATTTCTAAAGAATTTTTATCATTATTAATGGAACATGCTTGGCCGGGAAATGTTAGAGAATTGTCAAATGTCATAGAAAAAGCTGTAATAATGAGTGAAGGAAGCGTACTAAAACCGGAAAATTTACCTTACAATATACAGTATACTCAGCATAAAAAAATTTTTCTATCTGATGAATTTTTTAAAGATCGAAAAATATCTTTTAAAGACGCTAAAATTGCTGCAATAAAAGATTATGAAATTGAAACTATAACTAAGATATTAAAAGAAACAAATTGGAATAAGAGCAAAGCAGCAGAGAGGTTAGGAATTTCTAGGAGATCGCTTCTTTATAAGGTAGAGAAATACGAGATTAAAAAGAGATAATTGTATACATTATTTCACAGTATGCGAAATATATTGCGCAATAATTATTAATTTTTAATAGCGAATAATTTGAAAAACAGTTACCGAAAAAGGCTATATTTATTATATGATATGGCCTTTTTCGGTATTTTTATTAGTAACAAAAAATATACTTGGCATAAATATTGCTTATCTTATTAAGTACAGAAAGATAAAAGTGTTATTTGTGCTAATTTTAATTCTAAGGAGTTAATAATAAAAGTTGAAATATAAAATATTAGTAGTTGATGATGAAGAAAATATTAGGTGGGTACTGAAAGAATCTTTAGGGGATATTTACAATATTCAAATTGCGAAAAACGGGGAAGACGCACTAGTTAAAATTAATAAAGAAATCTTTGATTTAGTTTTATTAGATCTTAAACTTCCCAAAATAAGTGGATTAGAGATTTTAAGAAAGATCAAGAAGGAAAAAAGGAATAGTATAGTTGTAATTCTTACTGCTTATGGTAATAAGGAAAATATTAAGATGGCAAAAGAATTAGGTGTTTATTGTTATTTGACCAAACCCTTTGATCTTTTAGAATTAAAGTCAATTATAAAAAAAGCTTTAGACAAGAAATGAAGTCCTAAAATATTAGATGATCGATATTCACATATTAATATAATTTTAAAGAACTTTTAACTAAAATAGTTATTGTATAGGAGGATATAAATGCGAGATGTTTCTATCATAGGAGCAGCGGAAACTAATTTTGGAATATTAGAAGGGAAAACTATTCGAGATATTATGGCAGAGGCAGGAACAAAAGCTATAGAGGATTCTGGCCTGAATTCCAAAGATATTCAAGCCTTTTATTTAGGTAATTTTGCCGGAAGTAATTTTGTAGGTCAAAATCATCTAGCTCCTTATACTGCTTCTGCATTAGGATTAAACCATATTCCGTGCACTAGACTAGAAGATGCATGTGCTTCTGGTGGTGTAGCATTAAGAGAAGGGGTTATGGCGGTTGCATCAGGAATGTACGATTTTGTGTTGGTTGGCGGAGTAGAAAAGATGACCTCTGTTACTACGGAACGGTGTACCGAAATACTATCAGGAGCAGCAGATGAGGAATTTGAAGCGAGAGTAGGAATTACTTTTCCTGGTCTTTTTGCCCTAATGGCAAGGAGACATATGTTTGAATATGGAACAACAAAGAAGCAACTTTCTATGGTAGCAGTTAAAAATCACAAAAATGGTGCTAAAAATCCCTATGCCCAGATGAGGAAGGAGATAACTTTAGAAAAAGCTTTAAATTCTGTAGTAATTGCAGACCCCTTAAATCTTTATGATTGTTCTTTGGTTTCAGATGGGGCAGCTGCAATTGTATTATGTCCTGCAGATTATGCTCATGAATATTCAAATATACCTATAGATGTAATTGGTTTTGGGCAATCATCTGATGTGATTTCTGTAAGCGAAAGGCCAAGTATTACTGTTTTACAATCTACAGTAAAAGCAAGTATGGAAGCGTATAAAATGGCGAATTTAAAGCCTCAAGATATAGATGTATGCGAAGTGCATGACTGTTTTACAATTTCAGAGATTATTGCCACAGAAGATTTAGGGTTTGTGGAGAAAGGAAAGGGAGGAAAAGCAGTTGAGGAAGGAATGACAGAAATAGACGGGGTTATTCCTATAAATCCTAGCGGTGGACTGAAAGCCAAAGGACATCCTGTAGGAGCAACTGGAGCAAGCCAAGCTGTAGAAACAGTTTTTCAACTTAGAGGAGTGGCTGGTGAAAGGCAAGTTAAAAATGCTGAAATTGGACTTATGCATAATTTAGGTGGGTCAGGTTCTACTTGCGTAGTTCATATATTAAAAAGGAGGTAGTATCAGTGGAAGAAAATAGAATATTTGGTAATGTATGTTGTAATTGCGGAGAATTGTTTTTATATAATGTTAAATATTGTTCAGTTTGTGGATTTAAAAATTTTAAAGAGAAATCTTTTATAGGAGATGGCGAAATTTATTCTTATACTAAAATATATTATACTGCAGAACCTTATAAAAAAGATGCACCCTATATAATTGCTATAGTAAAGTTAAATGAAGGTTTAAAGGTAATGGGAAGGTTATTGGGTAAGATTAAAGAAAAGCAACTTGGTATTGGTGTGCCTGTTAAATTTGTAGCAAAAGACAAGGAAGGGTTTAAATTTAAACTAGCTGAAGTTAGATAGTAGAAAATAACTTTAAAAGGATAACAAAAAGGAGAGATATTAAAAAAAGTGAATAGTTTAGAATTAGGAAATGGCGAGTTGTTCTCTAAAACAACTCCTGAAGAGGCAAGGAAATGGTTTAAAGAAAAGAAGAGTAGGGCTCTAAAGAGCAAAGTTATGGGTATAAGTGAGGCAATAAAGAAATATGTACATAACGGAGATTATTTAAGTACGGGAGGGTTTGGCCATATTAGAATTCCTATGGCTGCTCTTTATGAAATAGTAAAACAAGAGATAAATAATCTCTCTGTCTCAGCCCATACTGCAATTCATGATGTGGATATTTTATTAGCCGGGAATTGTGTTAAGAATGTTGATGTATCTTACTTTACAGGCTATGAGTTACGGCCTTTGTACTCTAAGTTAGGTAGCAGATTAGTTAAAGAAGGAGCCATTAACGTTGTTGATTGGAGTAATGCAGCTTTAGCATGGAGATTTAAAGCTGCATCAATGGGCATATCCTTTATGCCCACTAAAACTATGTTAGGGACAGATACATTTAAGGTAAGTGGTGCAAAATTAGTAGAATGCCCTTTTACAGGAGAAAAGTATTGTGCGGTTCCTGCATTGTTTCCAGATGTCGCAATAATCCATGTACATCGTTGTGATATGTATGGAAATTCTCAAATTGATGGGATTACTGTTTCAGATTACGATTTAGCTCGAGCTGCAAAACGATTAATAATAAGCACTGAAAAATTAATAGATACTGAAGAAATTAGAAATAATCCAGAGAGAACTATTATCCCATATTTTTTAGTAGATGCAGTAGTCGAAGCACCGTATGGCTCTCATCCCGGAGAGATGCCTTATTTGTATTATTTTGATGAAGAACATATAGCTGAGTACCTTAAGGCTACACAAGACGAAACAGGAGAAAAATTAAAAACATATTTAAAAAAATACGTTTTTGGAGTTAATAATTTTACAGAATATTTTGAACTGATAGGCGGGGAAAATAAAATGAAATTATTAGAAGAGATTGAAAAACAAGAAATAAAACCATCATATTTATGGGAGAAATAAAAATGATAGAAGAATATAATTTAATAGAATTAATGGTAATTATGGCATCAAGACAACTAAAAGATAATAAGACAATTTTTGTAGGAACTGGACTTCCAATGGCTGCTGCTATATTGGCTCAAAAGTTATATACTCCAAATTTGGTTTTAATTTTTGAAGCTGGAAGTATAGGGCCTATTATTCCTCGAATCCCTATATCTGTAGGTGAATGTTTAACATTTCATAAAGCTGTTTCAGCAAGTAGCATGTCCGAAGTAATGGAAATGGCGGGCCGAGGAATGGTTGATTATGCTTTCTTGGGAGGAGCTCAAATAGATCCTTTTGGCAATTTAAATTCAACGGTTATAGGAAATTACTATAGTCCTAAAGTAAGATTCCCTGGGAGCGGAGGTGCAAATGATCTAGGTTCTTTATGTTGGCAAACATTGTTAATTATGAATCATTCAAAAAGAAGATTTGTAGAAAAATGTGATTTTATAACTACTCCTGGGTATTTAGATGGACCTGGTGCGCGGGAAAGAGAAGGGCTGCCAAAAGAAAGCGGTCCTTACAGAGTAATAACTGATTTGGCAATATTGGACTTTGAAGATAGAAGTAAAAGGATGAGATTGTTGGCATTATATCCTGGGGTTACGGTCGAAAAGGTTAAAGAAAATACTGGTTTTGAGCTTTTGTTAGCACCGGAAATATTAAATCTTAAGCCACCTGCTCATGAAGAATTGAAGGTTTTAAGAGAAGAAGTTGACCCGTTAGGAATGCTAACAATGAAGGTTAGTAAAGCAAAATAATTTTTTGTTTCAAGTTATACAAAGAAATAAATTTTCTACGGTGCAACATTGTATTTTAGGTTGAAAGCAAATAACACAGAAGGGGGTGAAAATGAAGAACAAACAAAGCAATCGGTTTAAGGATAATAATTAAACCAAGTATTTATCATTTTAATCCTAAGTTAATGTAATGTCTGTAAACAGTATTAAAAAAATTAAAAAAGTAGATAGGCTTTTAGAGAATTTTAAAACAAAACGGAGGCGTTATAAAATCCTTATAAGATAAAGGTTTTAGAGTTTTTTGAAAGGCACTATTACAAACCTTAAGGAGGTTAAAAATGAGTGAATTTAAATTAATTGATTTAAGCGTGCCAATCGAACATGATTCTTCATCTGAACCATGGCCAGCGAAGTTTAGTTACTTAGATCATAGAACAGGTGCTAATGAGATGGGAAGTAAACTTGGAATAGCACAAGAAGATTTTGTTTTTTCCAATGGCTTGGGTTGGTCATATGAAGAGGTTACTATGATTACACATTGTGGGACCCATTTAGATGCGCCATGGCATTTTCATCCCATGGCAGAAGGAAAACTTGCGAAAACAATTGACGAAGTCCCTCTGGAATGGTGTTATTCAAATGGTGTTGTTTTGGATTTACGGCATAAGAAACCAAGAGAAGAAATTTCTGTTGAAGATATAAAAATAGCTTTAGAAAAAATTAATTATAAACTTAAACCTTTAGATATTGTTCTTATTATGACTGGATGTGATAAGAAATTAGGAACTCCAGAATACTTTGAGCAACCTGGAATGGGAAGAGAATCTACTTTGTGGATAGTTGAACAAGGAGTAAAAGTTATAGGTGTGGATATGTACGGTTATGACAGGGCGTTTAAAGATATGGGTGAAGATTACAAGAAAACTGGAGACGGTAAAAAAATTTGGCCTGCACATTTTGCGGGAATAGAAAAAGAATATTGTCATATTGAAAAATTAGCTAATCTTGATAAAATTACGAAACCTTTTGGTTTTAAAATAGCAATTTTTCCGATAAAGCTGGTTAAAGCGAGTGCGGCTTGGATTAGACCAGTAGCTATTATTGAAAACCAAGGAAGAGAGGAGAGATAATTATGTCTGGTATGGGTATTTTTGCGATTTTCTTTATAATCTTTGGGATTATAATGCTCAGAGTAGGGCTTGTTACAAGAAAATGGATTGAGAGAAGTAGTGATTTTATGCTCGCAGGTCGTGAAGTAAATTTAATAGTAAATGTTCTTGGTGTTGCTTCCATAGGATATGCTGGAACTACATTGGCTTTATCTCCAGCTTTTTCCCTTATGGGAGGACTTGTTAAAGGCGTATTTATGTTGGGTGTTTGTTATGCACTCGTGGGGATAGTATCTTATGGGTTGCTTGTAGCGCCAATTGCAAGAAGAAGTGGGGCTCATACACTTCCTGAATGGATGGAAATAAGATACGATAATAAGGTCCGTACAGTTATTGCCTTAACGTCAATTGTAGCTATGATAGGTATTACTGCTAATAATATCGTATCTATGGCTTATATACTCGCTGGATTTACTGGGTGGAACTTACTTTTAATGATTACAGTTTGTTTTATTGTACTTTTATCTTTTACATATCTTGGAGGATTATGGGCAATTACTTTGACAGATTTTCTTCAAGGAGTAATTTGTATTTTTGCAATTCCTTTGTTAGTTATTGTTTTGCTAATGAAATTTGGAGGTTGGGATTTCGTTTCAGCTGGTTGGCCTGGCGGAAATCCTCTATATACTGGAATTGCAGGAACCACATTTCCGTGGTTTTCTTTAAGATATCCTAGTGTGTTTGTTGCTTTATTTTTATATGGAATGGCTTTAGTATGGGGTTCAAACCATTACTGGCTCAGAGCAAGTTCAGTAAGAACCGATAAAGTAGCAAGAGATTCTTTTCTTTGGGCAGCCCTAATTCTTTTTATAGCAAATGGAATATTATATCCAATACTTGGTTCATATTTAGGTTCTGCTTTTCCAACTACATTTGCTCCTATAGGGAAAGTTCCCCCTGCAGCAAGTTTTGGAATATTTTTGAAAAGTATTAATCCTGCTGCTGCAGCTTATTTACTTTTAACCACAGTAGCAGCGTCTATTTCAACAGCAACAGCAACTCATATTGCTGGTACTTCTATGATATTTCGTGATGTTTACCAAAGAGTATTTAGACCAAAGGCCAAGCCAGAAGAATTGGTAGTACCATCTCGTGTTATATCTTTAATTTTTGGTATTGTATGCTTGGCATTATGTTTCTTCCCAGGTGGTCCTGTATATCTCTTTGCTTTTGGTTGTGCATGGCTTGCTCCAAGTGCAGTAATTGTTATATTGGGAATGTACTGGAAGAAAATTACTACTGCAGGGGCATTTGTAGGAGGATTGGGTGGAATTATATTCTTGAGTGTTTGGACAATTCTTGATCTTACTAAGCTTTACCCGATGACTGCAAAATTTGGCCATATGGTACTTCCTGGAGTTGTAATCACCTTTTTATTAACGGTTATTGTTAGTCTCTTTACTAAGTCTAAATATTTTGGAAAATCCGAAGGGACAGAAAAAATAAAGTTAACTGATACAGATATCAAAGTTTTAGGCTACATAAGAAAAGGTTATACTCAAATGGCTGAAATTACTGATATGTTAGATGCTGATTCTTCAGTAAGTAGCAAGATTATAGAGAAATTGGAAAGCGCAGATTATCTAAGAAGATTAGCGGGTGGTGGACTTGGGTTTTACACATTTGAGTTAACAGAAAAGGGTAAAACAATACTTCCTCCACTTTCTTCTAAAGAGGAAAAACTTATTAAGGATAACTTAGATATCTTAAGACTCAAAGTATTGAAATATATTTCTACTAATCCAAATTTATTAGCGAGTAAATTAGCGAAAATAACCGGCGTAAACCAAATGGGAAATTCAGTAATAATTAGTTCATTAATTAGAGGCAATTTCCTTAAAGAAAGCGGAATATGGAGAAGGATAGTGGAAATAACCACTAAAGGAAAAGAAGCGCTTGAAAATAATAAGGCGTTATTAGAAGGAGAGAATTAAAAAATGGAAAAAATCAATATAGAAACTTTAGAAGGTTGTAATTTGATTCCTCCGTATTTTACAGAGGAAAAATGGGTTCCTAGTCTCAATTTTACTGAAGAAATTCGCTCTCAAATGGTTATCCCAAAAAATATTATTATTCATGATGTAACTCTTAGAGACGGTGAGCAAACAGCAGGAATTGTTTTTACTGAAGACGAGAAAGTATTTATCGCCAAGGAATTTGATAGAATTGGGATCCCATTAATAGAAGTGGGGACTCCCGCAGTTTCAGATAGTGATAAGAGGGCTTTTAAAAGACTTTCTGAAATGAACCTTAAGGCTAAAACTATTGCTCTTTCAAGAATAAAAAGGAAAGATGTGGAATTAGCGATTGAAAATAAAGCTGGAGGCATCTTTTTAGAAACGAGTATAAATCCATATTTTCTTAAGCACGTAGTAGGTTGGGATGTTAGTGAATTAATTAAAAGAGCAGTAGATTGCACAAAATTTGCAAAGGATGCTGGATTATTTGTCGAGTTTTGTGGGTGGGAAACCTTCAGAGTTAGTAATTTAGATGTAATTAAAAGAATTTATTCTGAAATTGTAGATAAAGTAGAAGTTGACCAAATAGGAATTTCTGATACATTTGGTCAAGCGCACCCGCTAGCCATACAGTTTTTAGTAAGAAAGATGAAAGAATGGATTCCTGATGTCCCTCTATCTTTTCATATCCACAATGATTTTGGTTTAGCGACTGGCTCAGCTTTGATGGCTGCAACTTCAGGAGCTGAGGCAGTAGAATGTGCTTTTAATGGTCTTGGAGAAAGAGCAGGAAATCTTGCCACTGAAGAAATAGTTGCTTCGTTTGAATTGCTTATGGGTATGAATACCGGGGTAAATTTAAAAGAAATATATAGAATTTCTAAAGTGGTGGAAGAGATTTCTAAATTAAAAATTGCAAGAACAAAGCCTATTGTTGGAGATGCAGTTTTTGATTGTGAATCTGGGATTGTTGTAGATGCTAATATTAAACTTGAAGAAAAATTAGGGTTAAAAGATAGCTTTTTCCCATATTCACCTTCAGTCTTTAATAGAGAATCTAAATTTGTAGGCGGAAAAAAGAGTGGCAGAGCTTTTGTAAGAAATATTCTTCAAAAAAAAGGAATTAGTGCTACAGAAGAACAGATAATAAAAATTCTAGAGAGAGTTAAAGAGACAGGCATAATTCTTAAGAATGTTCTTACTGATCAAGAGATTGACATGATTATAAGAGAAGAGCTAAACAGATAGAGAAATAAATAAAAGGCTGATTTAATTTTTATTGAATCAGCCTTTTATTTATTGTGCCTTAGAGCTGGCAGCTCAATTATATTAACATCTTTTCTGTATTGTCGGGGTGAACTAGGCTTTTTTTAAGATATATTGCTAGTCAATATGAAAATGCAAAAAATAATACTAATAATGTATAATGTAAATACACATGGTCCTAGATCTCTTTGTAAAACTTATTAGCCAAATAAAGTAAAAATATTGTGGGACAGATTTAAATTTGCATATACCTCAAAGAATGAAAGTATGTTGAACATAACTGAGATGGAACTAAATGTTATCATGATTAACCGAAAGATAAATAGATAATGTTAATAAAGAGATGCTGGTATGACGACAATATAAGCGCAAAAGTTTTAACTAATAATTCACTACAGAAGCTGCTATAATAAAATTATACAAGCTCTATCCGATACCGGTCAGTTGACATGATGACCAGTTACTCTACGAATATAATTTCGGCTATAGCAGATGTTCATCTTTTATTCACGCACTTACTGAATGGCTTAGAAATAGAGCAGGTAATACATCTACAGAGGAAGCATCAATGATATTAGAATTGTTTTTGAAATGCAAGATTATATAATACTTTAGGGATTTTGATTAATTAGATGTATCTTATGAAAGGAGGGGAAATAAAGGGTATGATGAGTATTTTTGAAGCAATTATGATAGCTTGTTTTGGTGCTGCATGGCCGTTTTCCATTTATAAGTCATATACTTCAAGAAGTAATGAAGGCAAAAGTTTATTTTTTTTATTAGTTATATTAATAGGATATTTATCAGGGATACTACATAAATTAATTTATAATTTTGATTCTATCATTTATTTATATATTCTAAATTTTTGTTTGGTATTTACTGATACAATTTTATATTTCAGAAACAAAAGAATAAATAGTTAATTAGACTATAATTTTGATTCCAATAAATTTTTTAAGGTTTTTGCTGAGAAGAAACAGTAAGGAAATTCTCTAAAAGTATAAACTTTAGATTGTTTCATCTTTTCTTCCTCTTCTGCTAACTTTTTACTCAGCTCACATTTTAAAGGCCTTACTTTTTCTCCCATAAAATTATTTATTGCTTTGATCTCTTCAGAAATTTTTTGTTTTTCTGCCGATGTGAGAGCCCCTCTAATTTTTTTAATTAATTCAGTTTTTTTCTCAGCCAACTCCGCAATTTGATTTTTCTCTTTTTTGGTTAAAGGCAGTTCATTAATATATCTTTCCGGATTAAATCCCAAATCTCTTATTTTATTCTTTAGGGTAGATATTTTAGCATCAGATGATTCAAAGGAAGATTTGAAATCGAGATACAAAGTGCAGGAGATAACTAAAAAATGAGGAGGCTTAACTTTGAAAAATTCTTTGATGATTTCATCGGTTACCAGGTCATATTTTGCCCCTCCTAACCCGTGGATAAAAAGGTCAGAAATAAATAGACGATTGTATAAAGTTAACAAAAGAGCTTTAGGTCTTATCTTTAATTTTTTTTCTTTGAGGATGGTTTTTAAGGAAAACAAAGATTTCAAACCGTCGTTTTCTATGAGAAATATTTTGCCATAAGAATTACTATAGAGATAATTTTTTTCTTTCTCTCTTAGAATAAAAATTTTTCCCCTTTGGTCTCCTTCTCTCCAAATCCAGAAGGGAATCTCGATAAGATTTTCCTTAATAATTAAATTGGGTGAGGGGTGTGCCCGATTTCTGATTTTAAATAACTTTCTGTATTCATCCAATTTATTATTATAAATTTTATAAAAGGTTTCAATGTTTTTAGTAATTTCTAAAAAGAAGGAGAGAAATTCATCACTGCTGCAAATTTGAGAAAAAGGAATTTCCAGGTAAGTTGGTTCAATCTCTTTTTCGTAAATGCGGCGAGCTAAACTGAGGAATTCTCCCAGATTAGCTTTTTTATGATTTTGGCTGCAAAGGCGGGAAGAATCTTCTAGACACCGGGCAAAAATTTTAAAATTATTTAAGATGCCTTTATTTTCTAATTCCAGGGGCTTGAGTCTATGAATGATATCTCGAGTAAATTTATTTATCAGTGCCCCAGAAGGGTAAGAGTATTCTTCAAAGGGGAGATTTGTAGAAAGAGCAGGGGATAAAAAATTAATCCCTTCCAATCTCAAATTCCCGGTTGAAGAAAGAACGGGAAGAGAGAAGTTAAGGTCTTTACAGATATCATTATCCAGGATAATATTTAATCCCAAAGACTTATCCAGAAGAGGAGATTTTAAGAGTTCGTTTAAAAAGATGTTTTTAATCCATATCCCGGGATGAAAGAATGCCGGTTGATGGCCGGTCTGAATAATGTATTGGGGAGTGGAACAAATTTTTTCTTCAATATTGGGGTCAAATTTAGAACTAAATTTTAAAGCCCTCTGAATAACTTCTTTTCGGCAATTTTCTCTTACTTCCCTAAAAGGTTGATTAAGAATTGTAAAAGAATACTGGCCGAAAATTTTCTTATTCTCTTCCAAAAGAGAACTAATCTTATCCGCCGAGGAAGAGAAGAAAATCTGCTTATTTTGGGGAGCTTTAATATTTATTATTTTCATTTATACAACAATACCTCAATATCCTAAATATCTATTTCTTTCTTTTTGCCCCACAATCTCGCTCTCTCCAAAACTTTTTGTACGCCCCCTGGGCTGATTACTTTTTTGTTATTGTTTTCTTTTACAATGACCGAAGCAATAGTCCTGCGTCCCCAACTAGGATTTTTCTTCTTTAGTTCGATTGCCCTACAGGCATATTTTTCTGGAACTCTCCCCAGATTCTTTCGTATATGTTTTTTTGGCTCTCTTATCCCTTCCATCCCTTGTTCTAAGTAGCGAGGATACCATCTACGAAAAGTATTTATAGATAATTCTACTTTTCTACAAGAGAAACTTATATTATGTGTTTCTTGATAAGTTTCTATCATTAGTTTTCGCTGGGTAAAAGTGGTGGACCTAATATGTTTTTCGACTTTTCTTTCTTCTTTCATTTTTGACCTCTTGTTTTTTTATTTTAAGCTTTATAGCACCAGTAGTCAATATCTGCATGACCAGATAATAAAAAAATATTTGCTAAAAAAGAAGGAATTTTGAAATTTTTGTAGTATAATAAATTTAATAAAGGACTATATAAGGACATGACCTTTTTATATTATTAAACTTGGAGGGATAAATGAGGATTGGAATAATTGGCCCCTCAGATACAGGCCTAACCATATTAAATATAGCTAAAAAACTTTACCCTAATATAAATATTGATTTTTTGGAATATCATAAACATGCTGAAATTGAAGAGATTATATCTGCTAAACAAGAAGTCTATGATGCTTTTGTTTTTTCTGGCCCTTTTCCTTACGCAATAGCCCAAAAAAAATGTAGAAGGAAGAATTATTGGGATTTCGTGCCCAGAAATGGAACCTCTCTATACCGCACATTATTTAATATCCTTTATCATAAGAGGTTAAATTTAGAAAATATTTCTATAGACAGTGTTGAAAAATCTTATATAGAAGAAACTTTCAAAGAACTTTCTATTCCTTGTAAAGAAATGTTTGTTAAAGAATTAGGGAATTATCATTCAAATGAAGAGATCTTTGATTTTCATTGGCATATCTATCAAGAAAAAAAGACCAATATTTTTATAACTGGGTTATACGAACCTTATCTAAAACTAAAAGATAAAAACGTAAATGTTTTTCGACTTACCCCTACCGCTTCATTAATTAGGAATACTTTACAACGAGTGGTTTTGGGAGGGGAGTTAACTTGGAGCAAAGCGGCACAAATTGCTGTAATGGCTATTCAAGCTGATAGTCTACAAAAAGAAAAGATATATCTCTCCTCAAGTTATAGTTTTCAGAAGTTAAGGATCAATATTTTTCGTAAACTGTTGGAATTTGCTGAGCAGTTGCAATCTAGTTTATTTTTGGAGGAAGACAAATATATCCTTTTTTCTACCCGAGGAATATTGGAAAATAAAACTAATAATTTAAAAAATTTTTCTATTATTCAAAATATTTACCATTCCCTTCCTGTTACAGTAAGTGTAGGGATTGGATTTGGAATAACTGCTAATGAAGCTAAGAATCATGCCCAAGTTGGTATTTGCCAAGCCCAAAAATACAAAGGGAATTGTTCTTTTTTAGTATATGAAAATAGCAAGATAAAAGGCCCCTTAATCGGTGATTATCAATCTGAATATTCTTTAAAGACAACAGATAAAAAAATTCAGGACATTTCCCAAAAGACTGGATTAAGCGTACTTACCATTTCCAAGATTAAAGGCATGATTCAGGAAATAAAAAGAAACGAAATTACCGCAAATGAATTAGCTGAATATTATGGAATTACTTTACGTAGTGCTCGGCGAATTTTGGTTACATTGCTAAAGAGTAATCAGACTAAAATTATCGGGAGGGAACAACCTGAAAAACAGGGCAGGCCTCGCAAAATTTATAAAATCAATTTTTAATTTTAAAAAAATATTTATTTCAAATCCAGTGATAACAGATTAATTGAATTACAAAATATTGGATTAATATTTTGATAGTGGTTTTGCAGATTGATTATAATATCCCAAAAAAGAGAGGTGATGATATAGTAAGAATAGATAATTTTTGGTTGAGTAGTTTTGTAATTTTACAAATTATATTAAAAGGAGGCAAAGTAAAATAAAAATGTTAAAAAGAAATATTGTTAGAATAGTATTGATAAGTTTGTGTTTATTTGTGCTTACCATTAATCCTGCAATAGCAGCGGTTAAATTCGTAAGTATTGCTACTGGTTCAACTGGTGGGACTTTCTACCCAGTAGGTGTAATTTTTGCTACTACTTTTGGAGATGAATTAAAGGATAGTGGTTATCGATTTTCAGCACATGCTTCTGGCGGTTCTTCTGAAAATTTAGAGATGATAAGAAATAAAGAAATCAAGATGGCCATCGCAGGGAGTGTACCTGTGGCAACCGCCTATCAAGGGATTGGCAAATACGAAGGGAAAGCAATAGAAAATGTTAGATTCGTTACATCTCTGTGGCCAGAAGCAATTCAGTTGGTTTATAGAACTGATAGCGGAATAGAAAAATTGGCAGATTTTAAAGGTAGAAAAATTGCTGTAGGTCCAGCAGCCGGTGGTGGAACTATTTATTAAGCCACATAAAACACCAGACTCCTGTCTGGTGATGTAGTGGCTATCCAGACGAGATGGCATTTGGTATAATGGAGCATGAGATTCAGAAA
>LDZT01005115.1_pt1 | contig 46815 bp, 32 predicted proteins | sample 615521 | NCBI WGS metagenome assembly LDZT01 (sample SAMN03408292, study PRJNA278302) | terrestrial metagenome | isolation source: oil reservoir sample SB1 | place: USA: Alaska, North Slope, Schrader Bluff formation | collected 2011-09 | reverse complement strand
AACGCGATGAGGGCGACCCCCACGAACGCCACGCAGATGCCGGCCCAGCCCCACCCGTTGAGGCGCTCCCCCAGGAAGACGGAGGCCAGCGCCGCGGTGAAGACCGGACCTGACGCGATGATGAGGCTGGCGGCCCCGGCGCTCACCGTCTGCTCCCCGAAGTTGAGCGCGACGTGGTAGACGGTGATGCCGAGCATCCCCGCGAGCACGATACGGCCCACATCCCGGGCGGCCGGCAGCCGCATACGCGTCGCGATCGCGTAGATCCCGAGCACCGCCGATGCGGTTGCGAAGCGCAGCAAGGCGACCTCGCCCGGAGCGTAGTCCCTGAGACCCACCTTGATCGCCGCGAACGCCGAGGACCACAGAAGGATCGTCACGCCGATCGCCACGGCCGTCTTCGCGTCGAGTGTGCGCCTCACTCGAACCTCAGCGCCTTGGCCCCGATGCCGAGGGTGACGGCGGCGAAGCCGAGCAGCACCAGCGAAGGCACGAGCGCCGACCCGACTCCCTGGTTGCGCGCGACGACGTCCGTGAGCCCCATGACCGCCCAGCCCGTGGGGGTGAACTTGGCAATCGTCTGCATCGCGGGCGACACGACCTCGATCGGCCAGAGGCATCCGCCAAGCATCGCCAGGCCGGTCGAGATCAGAGGGCTGGCCCCGCTCATCTGGTCCCTGGTGCGGACGAGCGCCGAGACCATGACCGCCAGGCCGGTGCCCGCGAGTATGTACGACCCGAGGACCATCGCCACGCCTGCCGGGTCGCGCCCCCATGGCACGCCGAAAGCCAGAGCGCCCACAGCCACCAGGACGAGCGCCTGCGCCGTGGCCGCGAGAACGGTCCCCACGACCTTGCCCGTAAGCACGGTGCCGCGACCGATCGGCGCCACGAGCAGCCTCCTCAGCGTGCCCTGCTCCCTCTCCTCGAGGATGCCGCCCGCGCTGCCGAACGTCATGAACAGGATGAACCACGCCGTGAACCCGATGGAGCTCTGCGTCGATCCCTCGGGGAGCATCGAGTCGCCGCGCACCTCAGAGGACACGACCATGCGGCCTTCCGTGTAGACGGGCGGTCTCGGATCCCACTCCTGATCGGCGACACGGTACGCGTCATCGAACCCTATGCCTGCGGCGGTCGCCAGGCGCGCTATCTCGGCGCTGCCCGACATCCGGGTGGCGATACCCTGGACGACGGACTGCACAGCGAACGCGCTCTCGGAGGCCGGATGGCGCAGCACCTGTAACTGGGCATCCCCGCTCGTCAGGCTGGCCTCGAATCCGTCGGGCACGATCACCGCGACCGGGGCCTCGCCCTCGGTGACGCGCCGCTCGGCCTCGACACGCGTCGTGGCCTCCACCTCCAACGACTCCTCGGCGTCAATCAGCTCGCCCACCTGCGCCGAGTACGTGCTCCCGTCTTCGTCGATGAAGAGCACGCCGAGAACGGTGCTGCCGCCGCTGCCGAACACCGACCCGAACAGCATCGTGAGCACGAGCGGCAACACCACCACGCCCACGACCTCGCCGGGGTTCCGGAGCAGTTGTATCGCGTTCAGCCACGCGAGAGCCAGGATCTTGCGCATCATTCGTACCTCAGCCGCCAGACGCCGAACAGGAGGAACGCCACACCCATCGCGAGCACCGCCGCCACACCCGGAAGCACCTCGGCCAGCCCCGCCCCCTGCATGAGGTCGAGGAAGCCCTTGACGCTCCAGTACACGGGGGAGATCACCTGCACGGGAAGCAGCCACGCGGGCAGCTGCTCCGAGGGGATCATCGAGCCCCCGGTGGCCGAGAACAACATGATCGCCGCCGGGCCGATGCCGCCGATCGCGCGCTCGGACCTCCCGAGCGCGGCGAGCGTCATCGCGAGCCCGGCTGCCGCGAACGCCTCGGCCAGGCCCACGAGCAGCGTGCCGGGAAGGTTCGCGCCCCAGTCGACCCCGAACACGAACCTCGTGCCGAGCAGCAGGACCAGGAACTGCCCGACCGCCACGAGGAACACGCCGGTGGCCTTGCCGCCTACGATCGCCGTCCTGCTCGCAGGGGCGGAGAGCATCCGCGCCAGGGTCTGCTCCCGCCGCTCCTTCACGAAGGAGAACGCGCCGAACATGCTGCCAAAGAGCAGGAACATGCCGGTCATGCCGGCAGAGTAGTACGAGATCATCGGTATGGACTTCTCCACCTCGGCCTCGATCTCACGGACCGTGACCGCGTCGAAGGTGAGATCGGGAAGCGCGGCCTGCGCTCCCGGGAGCCCGCCGGCCGGCGCCCCGTGCGCGGCCCCGAGCATCCCCGGAAGGGTGTGGGCGGCGATGATCTGCGCCGAGGCGTTCGCCACACCCGCCCGCACCACGCCCGCCCAGATGCCCGCCGCCATCTCGGAGCCCGGATCCTGGAGCACCTCGAGGGCTACCGGCTCCCCGGCCATGATCTTCTCGGAGAGCTCCGCCGGGATGATGAGCGCAGCGGTGAGATCGCCCTTCTCCACATCGGCGCGCACCTCGTCGGCGTCGTCGCGCACGACGATGTTGAAGAGCTTGTCCACCTCTGGCGAGGTGGTGAGACCCTCGACGAAGCGCTCGCCGGTCTCACCCGTATCGGCGTTCACGATCGCCACATCGACGTCGAGCGAATCCCCTTCTCCGATGCCGCCCAACGCCGAGCCCAGGATGAAGATGAGGGCGAACGGCATCGCGAGCATCACCAGAAGGGCCCCGCGGTCGCGGGCGATGAGCCTCATGTCCTTGGCAGCGATGGTAAGGAGCCGCCTCACGTCAGTCTCGCAGGCTCTTGCCGGTGAGGTGCAGGAACACGCTCTCGAGGTTCGGCTCGGTGACCGAGACCGACGTGACGTGGGCGCCGTCCGACTCGAGCGCAGCCACCAGCCTCCCCATGATCGACCCGCTGCTCCTGGTCAGCACCTCAAGCGTGTCGTCAGCGGAGTTCACGCCCTCCACCCCGTCGATCCCGGCGACCTTCTCGATGATCGCGTCCCCGGCCCCCGACACCGTGACGGCCACCACGTCCATCCCGCCCACCACGTCCCGTAGCTCATCGAGCGTGCCCATCGCGATGATCCTGCCGTGGTCCATGATGGCGATCCGGTCGCAGAGGTACTCGACCTCCTCCATGTAGTGGCTGGTGTACAGGACGGTCATGCCCGCCGCGTTGAGACCCTTCACGGTCTCGAGGATGTGATTCCTGCTCTGCGGGTCGATACCCACGGTCGGCTCGTCCATGAGAAGCACTCTGGGCTCGTGGAGTATGCCCGCGGCGATGTTGATGCGCCGCTTCATCCCTCCCGAGTACTTCTCCACGCGTTCTTTCGCACGGTCTGCGAGACCCGCGAGCTCGAGCGCGTCGTCGACCGACTGCTTGAGGTCCTGTCCATGAAGCCCGTACATGCGACCCCAAAACTGCAGGTTCTCTGCAGCGGTGAGCGTCGAGTACAGCGCCACTTCCTGCGGAACGACTCCGAGCGACGCCTTGAGCGCCATCGGCTCGCGGGCGGCATCGTGCCCATCCACGGCGATCCGTCCTCCGGTCGGCTCGATCAGACACGAGATCATCGAGATCGTGGTCGTCTTGCCGGCGCCGTTCGGGCCGAGCAACCCGAAGACCTCGCCTTCCTCGATGGTGAAAGAGACATCGTCCACGGCCGCGAGCGTGCCGAACCGCTTCACGAGCCCCTGGACCTCGACGATCGTCCCCATACGTCCTCCCGTCCGCACGGATCCCCTCTGCGGGGGCGCTGTGGCCCGCATGGCCTGCCGCACCGGTGAACGTAGCATATAGCACCGATAGGCAGTCCTGTAGGCGTCTTGCCCTACGAGTCAGGCACACGTTCGGGCGTACCCCGCTCGCGCACGTCCGCTCAAGACGACGGCCGCCCGTCCGGGACGGACGGGCGGCCGTGATGCGTGCTGGTGGACGAGATCGGATTCGAACCGACAACCCCCTGCGTGCAAAGCAGGTGCGCTCCCGTTGCGCCACTCGCCCGGATCCGCCCCGAGGGGCTGGCAAGGGCAGAGTATATCACCTGAGGAAGACCTCGCGCGTTGCTGCGTGCCCGCCGCCGCTCATCCACACCGGGGCGGCAGTCGCACCGCCCGAGACGCCCCTCCAAAGGGCCATCCTTGAGAGCTCTTGGTCCGCCGGACGCTTCCGTCCGCCGGCCGCACCCTCACAGACTTCAGAGGCTTATGCCCGGTATCCCGCCTCCGTAGCGCGGTCCTGCACTTGCGTTGTCGACCGGACAGGAAGAACACACGTACCGAACCCTCGGATTCCGTGGATATGACCACACGCTCACGCATGGTCGGCGGGATCCTTCATCGGCCACCCCGGTGGAGAACCCACACACTCAGTCGAGTCGATGGCGTCACCTCGATCCGATCAGGGTGCATATACGCCTTCTCTTCTTGTGTACCCACCTCACAACGCGGCTACTCGCCAGGCGAGGTCACCGCAGCGAGTCGAGCGTTGCCCGCAAGTCCGCCTCGCTCACCTCGCCCACGATGAGATCGCGCTGCGTCCCGTCGCTGTCGAGGAACACGAACGACGGCACGTACTGCAGCCCGAACGTGGTTGCAAGCTCCTGGCTGGAGGGGTCGGTCTCGGCGTTCATGAGACGGAACTCCACGACTCCTTCGTACTCGACACTCAGCCTGTCGACCACAGGCGCCATCGTCTGGCAGCTGGGTCACCAGTCGGTGTAGAACTCGTACATCACCGGGAGACCACTCGTCTCGATGCTGGTTGCCGCCACCGCACTGCCCGCGCCCCCGGCAAGCGCCCCGTCCCACTGGACGATGCCGTCGCCCAGGTCGTAGACACGCTCGAAGCCCATAGAGGCGAGGATCTCCGCGGCGGAGTCGCTCCGATCGCCGACCGTGCAGTACAGGACGACCGGTACGCTACGGTCCCAGCCCGCAGCTGCTGAAGCGATCTCGCTCAGCGGCACGTTCTCCGCACCCTCGAGGTGCGCTCCGGTGAACTCGGCGGCGGTGCGTACGTCCACGATCCGGGCGCCCTCGGCACGCAACGGACCCACGTCGCCGTTCTTGATCAGGCCAGGCTGAAGCGGCCCCGACGAAAGGATGGCGGCTGCGGCCACCACCAGGACGGCGGCCACCGCTAGGACTATCCATTTGGCGCGATTCATCAGACCTCCGGGGATCGGGTGACGGCATAATATACCCCTATGGGTATCGTGACAGCAATGCCTGTGCCGGACGAGAGCCATCTGCTCGCGGTGGACGTGGCACAATGGGAAGGGCGCGACCGGCGCCACCATGTCACGACAGCTACACACGGGGTGATCCGATCATCAGCGATGGCACCGATACGTTGCGCCCTCAGGCCGACGAACCGTTCCGCGACGAGCTCCTTGGCGCCGAACGCCTGGCGGCCGCCGCCCGTTCGCTTGCACGCGATCAGGCGTGGACCGCCGAGCCCGCGAGGTCTCGCACGCCGGTCCTCGGCCTGCTGGAGCGTGCTTCCAGCGAAATCGGCGTGGCCTATCGCACCCTTGCCGCGGACGCTCGCGAGGACATACCCGTGGCTCTCGCCGCGGAGTGGCTGCTCGACAACTACTACCTCGTGCAGGAGCAGGTGCGGCTCGTCTCCGACGATCTGCCTGCCCGGTACGGCGCCCGCCTGCCGAGGCTGACCGAAGGTCCGTTCGCCGGGTATCCGCGCGTCATGGAGTTGATGGTGCTGCTGCTGGCACATACCGACTCGAGGGTCGATGAGGACTCCCTCACCGGTGTGGTGAACGCGTATCAGCACGTCTCGCCTCTCTCGATCGGAGAGGTGTGGGCGGTTCCGATAATGATGCGCACCGTGCTCATCGAGAACCTCCGGAGGCTCTCCCTCCGGATCCTCCATAGCCACCAGGCGATCGTGGGCGGAGAGCGTTTCGCCGACCGTCTCATCCTGGCCGCCGACAAGGACCCGGGGACGTTGACGGAGCGCATCGCCGATCTCGACGCGGCCCACGCGGACGCCCCCCCCGCCTTCCTGCTTCGCCTCTCGCAGCGGCTCGCAGGACTCGAGTCGGGGTTCGAGCCGCTGGCCGACTGGCTAGAGACCGCGCTCGACGAGAGAGGTGCGAGCCTCGAGGCGCTGACGGCGGCGGAGCATCGGCAGCAGGCTGCCGACCAGGTATCGATCGCCAACGCGATCACGAGCATCCGCCTCCTCGACGCCCTCGAGTGGCGGGAGTTCTTCGAGCGTGTGAGCATCGTGGAGCAGGTGCTGCGCGAGGATCCTGCCGGGGTGTACCCGCGCATGGAGTTCGCCAGCCGCGACCGGTACCGGCATACCGTCGAGGAGCTCGCGCAGCGCAGCGGGCTCGACGAGGCCGGTATCGCGGAAGCGGTCATCAGCCACTGCCTCGAGGCGCTGTCGGCCGACCCTGCGGACACGCTGGGCGGGCACGTCGGCTACCACCTGATCAGCCATGGGCGTTACGCGTTCGAGCGCTCGGTAGGGTACCGGCCGAGGCTGCGCGAGCGCATCCATCGCGGCCCCCTCTCGGCCCGCGGCGCGATCTACTGGGGGGTCCTCGGCGGCATGACGGTGGTGCTTGCCGCTTCGATAGGCGCCTTCGCCCATGCGCAGACCGGCCGCACGTGGGCGGCCATCCTTCTCGGCATCCTCGCCCTCGTTCCCGTCTCCGAGGTGGCGGTGACGCTGGCCAATCGTCTGGCTGCCTGGCTGTGGCCGCCACGCAGCCTCGTGAAGATCGACCACCGTCGACCGGTCGCACGAGCCCATCGCACTATGGCTGTCTACACGGCGCTGCTGACCTCGGCCAAGGCCGCGCAGCACGTGGTGGGCAACATGGAGATCGGCTACCTGGCCAACCGGGATCCGAACGTGCGCTTCGCCATCCTGGCCGACCTGCGCGGAGGATCCGCCCAGCACGCGGAGTCCGACGCGGCGGTGATCGAGGCCGCACGCAACGGCGTGGAGGGGCTGAACGCGAGGTACGGTCATGCGGGCGAGCAGCCTTTCTCGCTGTTCGTGAGGGGCAGGACGTGGAGCGAGACCGACCGCACGTGGATGGGATGGGAGCGCAAGCGGGGGGCGTTGAGCGAGTTCTGCCGCTTGCTCCGTGGCGCCAGCGACACATCCTTCACCGTGGTGGATGCCGATGCCGCCGAGTACGCGAGCGTCTCGTTCGTGATCACGCTCGATACCGACACCGTCCTGCCGCGTGACGGCGTTCGTAAGCTGGTCTCGACGATCGCGCACCCGCTCAACCGTGCGGCGATCGACCCGGCCACGCGTACCGTCCGCAGAGGATACGGGCTCATCCAGCCGAGGGTCGCGATGTCGCTCGAGGGCTCGGAGGACAGCCTCTTCGCCTGGCTGTACTCGGGGGTGACCGGCGTCGATCCGTATGCCGGGGCCGTGTCAGATACCTACCAGGACGTGTTCGGCGAGGGGTCCTTCACGGGCAAGGGCATCTTCGAGGTGGATGTCTTCAACGCGGTGCTCGAGGACCGCTTCCCCGATAACACGCTGCTCTCGCACGACCTCCTGGAGGGGTCGTACCTGAGAACGGGACTGGCGTCGGACGTGGAGGTCTACGACGACCAGCCGTCCAGCTACATCTCGCACTGTGCGCGGTTGCACCGGTGGGTACGTGGCGACTGGCAGACGCTGCGGTGGCTCTTCCCGCGCGTGCCCGCTCCCGGTGGCAGCGAACGGAACCCGCTCACCCGGCTGCATCGATGGAAGATCACCGATAACCTGCGGCGCTCCGTGTGGCCCATCGCCACGGTAACGCTCGCCGTCGCCGGCGTCGCCGTCCTTCCCGCGACCGCGTGGTGGTGGCTCGCGATCATCGCGGCGCTACTGGGCTTCCCGCTCGTGTTCGGAGTGCTCGACTCGCTTCTGAGACGGGCACCGGCAGAGACGCGCAGCGACCGGGGAGCGTTGCTCTCCGACCTCAGGCGCGACGCGCTCCGTACCGCGCTGAACGTGGCTGTCCTCCCCCACCAGGCGCAGTTGATGACCGACGCCATCGTCAGGGCGCTCTGGCGCATGACGATCAGCAGGCGGGACATGCTCGAGTGGGAGACCGCCGCCGAGGCCGAGCGGCGGCTTGGCTCGGGCTCGATGCGCGCGTTCGTGAGCCGGATGTGGCCGTCGCTCGCTGTCGTGGTGGGCGTGTTCGCCGCAGCCGCCGTAGCGGCCGGAAGCCTGAGCGCCCTTCTCCCTGCGGTACCGCTCCTCGCCCTCTGGCTGACGTCTCCAGCGGCCGCCTGGCGCGCGAGCCGGCCGACCGAGCCGCCGGAGCCGGAGATCACGCCCGCGGACGTGACCACGATGCGCCGTGCGGCCCGCAAGACATGGCGGTTCTTCGAGACCTTCGTGACGGCCGAGGACCACCACCTCGCGCCCGACAACTTCCAGGAAGATCCGAAGGGAGAGGTCGCCCACAGGACGTCCCCCACCAACATGGGTCTCCAGCTGTTGTCGGCGGTCACCGCATACGATCTCGGCTACATCACCCTGAAGGAGCTCTCGGAGCGCACGTCGCGGACGCTCACCACCATGGTGGGGATGGAGCGGTTCCGGGGGCACTTCTACAACTGGTACGACACCACCACGCTGCAGCCTTTGCGGCCCACGTACGTCTCCACCGTGGACTCGGGCAACCTCGCCGGCCATCTTCTCGCGCTCAGGGTGGCGCTGCTCGAGGCGACCGAGCGGCCGCTGCTCGGCGGCGACACACTTCCCGGCATCGCCGACACCGCGAGACTCGCGCTGGAGGACCTCGCCGGGGCCGGGAGCGCCGTGCGTGCGCACGGATCGGCCGCCGAGATCAGGACGGCGCTCGAGGAGATCGTTCGCCGGATAGGCCTCGACGATGTGCCTGTGAACCTGGGCGAGTGGCTCGCGCTCCTTGACGGGGTGCGGTCGCTCGCCGCTCCACTGCGCGGACGCGTGGAGGAGATGACCGCGCCCGGCGGACCCGCCGGGGCCGGAGATGCCGCCGCTTCGGCGCTTGCTGTCGTCGATGCGATCGACGGGGTGCTGGGACTCGTGGAGACCTACGCCCCGTGGGCGCGCGAGATCCTCACGGCGAACGGGTCGCATGGCGGAGAGCGGGTCGCCGAGCTCGCCCCGCTGCTCGACCACGTGCCCAGCCTCGTGGGGCTTGCCGAGGGGCTCGACATCTCGCTTGGGGAGCTCGACCGGATGGCCGCCTCGCAGCACCCCGATGCCGGGTGGGCGTCGAGAGTCGCGGGGGCGATCCGCAGCGCACGACCGGCCGCGACCGATCTGCTCGCCCGCATCAGGCTCTCAGCCGACATGGCGCGGGAGATGTGGGAGCATACCGACTTCGCGATGCTCTTCGACGAGCACCGGTTGCTGTTCTCGATCGGCTTCAACACGGCCGAGGGCCGTCTCGACGACTCCTACTACGACATGCTCGCAAGCGAGTGCCGTCTCGCGAGCTTCCTCGCGATCGCCAAGGGCGACGTTCCCCAGGAGCACTGGTTCCGGCTTGGCCGGGCGATCACCCGCACCGGTAGCGGTGCGGCGCTCGTGAGCTGGAGCGCCAGCATGTTCGAGTACCTCATGCCGCTGCTGGTGATGAAGAGCTGGCCGGAGACGCTGCTCGCCCGCACGTACGAGAGCGTCGTTCGCAGGCAGATCCAGTACGGGCGGCAGCGCGGGGTCCCGTGGGGCGTGTCGGAGTCGGCCTTCAACGCGAAGGACGTCGAACTCACCTACCAGTACCAGGCGTTCGGCGTTCCAGGCCTCGGCCTCAAGCGAGGGCTGTCGGCCGACGTGGTGATCGCGCCGTACGCGACCGTGCTGGCGCTGATGGTCGCGCCGCGCGAGAGCCTCGACAACCTCGCCGCGCTCACACGCCAGGGCGCCGAGGGCCGTTTCGGATACTACGAGGCCATCGACTACACGCCCGGCCGGGTACCGGCCGGCAAAGAGCGCGCCGTCGTCAAGGCGTACATGGCGCACCACCAGGGCATGAGCATGCTCGCACTCGGCAACATGCTCTGCGGGTACCGGATGCAGGAGCGGTTCCACTCGGACCCGCTCGTGGCCTCGGCCGAACTCCTGCTCCAGGAGCGCGTCCCGCGCCGCGTGCAGACCGCGCAGCCGAGGGCCGAGGAGGTGGAGTTCGTGCGCTCCGTGCGGGAGGTGCAGGCGCCGGTGGCCCGGGCCTATCCGCTCGCCGGAACGCCGGTGCCCTCGACCCACTTCCTGTCGAACGGCTCGTACTCGGTCATGGTCACCAACGCCGGCGGCGGCTACAGCAGATGGCGCGACCGCACGGTCACGCGCTACCGCGAAGACATCACGCGCGACTGCTGGGGCAGCTTCATCTACCTGAAGGATGTCGAGTCTGGCGCGGTGTGGTCGGCGGCGTTCCAGCCGACGCTCGCCGAGCCCGACGACTACCACGTGACGTTCTCGGCCGACAAGGCGGAGTTCCGTCGCCTCGATGGGAACGTGGAGACGCATACCGAGGTCATCGTGTCTCCCGAAGACGACGTGGAGGTGCGGCGCGTCACGGTCACCAACCACGGGCGCGAGACGCTCTCGCTGGAGGTGACGTCGTACCTGGAGGTCACGCTGGCGCCCCGCGGCGCCGACCACGCTCACAAGACGTACAGCAACCTCTTCGTTGAGACCGAGCCGCTCGACGAGCACACCGCGTTGCTGTTCTCGCGGCGGCCCCGCTCCTCCGAGGAGACACGGTACTGGGGCGTCCACCTGCTTGCCTGCGACTCGCACGACGCATGCACGTGGTCGTACGAGACCGACAGGGCCCGGTTCCTCGGCCGGCTTCGCACACCCGCAAGCGCGCAGGCGATCTACGGCGACGGCCGCCTTACGGGAACCACCGGAGCGGTGCTCGACCCGGTCTGCGCCATCCGGCAGCCGCTGGTGGTGCAGCCGGGAGAGACGGCCCATCTCGCCTTCATCACCGGCGCTGCAGACTCCCGTGACCGGGTGGTCTACATGGCGGAGAAGTACCACGACATCGGCAACGCCCAGCGCGCGGCCGACCTTGCGTGGTCGACGAGCCGCATCGAGCTGCGCGACCTGGGCATCACGCCGGAGGAGTCGGTCACCTTCCTGCGTCTCGCTTCCCGGATGCTGCTCACCGATCCCTACTCGAAGCTCAAGGTCCACACCGAGGTGGAGAACCGTCTGCCGATATCGGGGCTGTGGGAGATCGGCATCTCGGGCGACTACCCGATCCTGCTACTGAGGCTCGAGCAGGTGGACCACACACCGCTCGCACGGCAGGCGCTCCTCGCCCACCAGTACTGGCGCAGCCAGGGTTTCGAGACCGACCTCGTCATCCTCAACACGAGGCCGACCGGATACGCGTCGGATCTCGACGGGAGGCTGCGCACCCTGCTCCGGACGGGGCACGCGCTCCAACTCACCGACCGCCCCACAGGCGTCTTCCTGCGCACGGCCGACCAGATGCGGCCCGAGGTCCTGAACCTGCTCGAGAGCGTCGCCCGGGTCGTGATCGAGGGCGACCGCGGACCCATCGCGCTCCAGCTCGACAGGCGCGCGCAGCGTCCCGAGCCGCCTCCCGACTTCTCCCCGTCCGCGCAGCCGGTGATCCATCCCGCTCCCGTCTTCGAGCGCCCTGTGCTGTCGTTCGACAACGGTTACGGCGGCTTCGACCTCGAACGCGACGAGTATGTGATCGTCCTCCAGGGCGGCGATCACACTCCGGCGCCATGGGTCAACGTCATCGCGGGACCGCGCTTCGGCACGCTCGTCTCGGGAGCCGGGATCGGATGCACCTGGGCCGAGAACAGCCATGAGAACCGCATCACCACCTGGAACAACGACCCCGTCTCCGACGGCACCGGGGAATGCCTGTACGTGAGGGACGAGGAGACCGGTGAGATCTGGAGCCCGACCCCCCTCCCCGTGCGGGACAGCGACCCGTATGTGATCCGGCACGGTCGCGGCTACTCGCGCTTCGAGCATGCCACTCGCGGCATCGCGCACACGCTCGACTGGTTCATCGCGAAAGACGATCCCGTGCGTGTCGCACGGTTGCGCCTCACCAATCTCGGCGACACGTCCCGGCGCCTCACGGTCACGCACTTCGTGGAGTGGAGCCTGGGGGATTCGCGGAGCGCTGCGCAGCAGCGGGTGGCCACGTGGTGGGACGACACCTCAGACGCGCTCATGGCGCACAGCTGGTTCAACCTCGACTTCCCGGGTCGTCCCGCGTTCCTCGCGTGCGACGGGGAGGCCGGGTCGTTCACCGCGAGCCGTACCGAGTTCATCGGCCGCAACGGCGACCCGCGCTTCCCGGCCGCGATGCGCAGGGCGTTCCTCGGCGGCCTGACCGGGCGGTTCCACGACAACTGTGGCGCGCTCATGCGGCCGGTCGACCTCGGTCCCGGCGAGAGCGCCGAGGTCGTGTTCCTGCTCGGGCAGACCGAGACGGTCCCCGATGCGCACGCGCTGATCGCGCGGCTCCGCGCTCCCGGTGCGGTCGATGCCGAGCTGGACGCGGCCGCCCGGTCGTGGCGCTCCACGCTCGATACCGTGCGCGTCACCACCCCGGACCCTGCGCTCGACGCGATGGTCGCCTCATCGCTGTACCAGTCGCTTTCCTGCCGCACCTGGGGGCGGACGGCCACCTACCAGTCGTCGGGCGCCTTCGGGTTCCGCGACCAGTTGCAGGACTGCCTCGCAATCGTCGACATCCGTCCCGACCTGGTCCGGTCGCACATCATCGAGGCGTCACGCCACCAGTTCCCCGAGGGGGACGTGCTCCACTGGTGGCAGCCGGTCTCGGGCAGGGGCGTGAGGACCCGCTTCACCGACGATCGCCACTGGCTTCCGTTCGTGGTGGCCGACTACGTGCGCTCGACCGGCGATCTGTCGGTGCTCGATGTCGAGACGCTCTATCTCGAGGGACCCGTCGTGCCTGACGGTCGCGAGGACCTCTACCTCCAGCCGGCGCAGTCCCTCCGCGCTGGCACGGTGTACGAGCACTGCCTGGCGGCGCTCAGCCTCGCTCCGACGGGCATCCACGGGCTTCCGCTCATGGGTGGCGGGGACTGGAACGACGGGATGAACCGGGTCGGCGTCGGCGGCCAGGGCGAGAGCGTGTGGCTCGCCTGGTTCCTCGACGTGACGATGCGCTCCTTCGCGGACGTCTGCGACCTGCGGCACGACGACGCCCAGGCGGCCGCGTTACGCGAGAAGGCCGCCTCGCTCGTCGCTGCCGCCGAGCACTCCGCCTGGGACGGGGCCTGGTACCGCCGTGCATACTTCGATGACGGCACGCCGCTTGGGACGGCCAGCGCCGAGGAGTGCCGCATCGATGCGATCGCGCAGGCGTGGTCGGTGCTCTCGGGCCGGGGCGACCAGGAGAGGACCCGCAGGGCGATGGAGTCGGTCGAAAGCGAGCTCGTCCGGTGGGACGACGGCATCGTCATGCTGCTCACACCGCCGTTCGACCGTATCGACCACGATCCCGGATACATCAAGGGCTACGTGCCGGGCGTGCGGGAGAACGGCGGCCAGTACACGCACGCCGCGCTCTGGGTCGCACTTGCATACGCGCGGATGGGAGATGGGGATGAGGCCGTGTCGCTGCTCCGCCTCATCAACCCGATCGGCCATACGCTTGATCGGGAGGCCGCGGAACGGTACAAGGTGGAGCCGTACGTGCTCGCCGCCGACGTGTACGCAGTGGAGCCCCACACCGGGCGGGGCGGATGGACATGGTACACGGGGTCTGCGGCCTGGTTCTATCGCACGGTCGTCCGCGAGGTCCTCGGGCTGAGCACGGTCGCCGACGAAGACGGCAGATACCTCGTGCTCGACCCGTGCATCCCGAAGACATGGCCGCGTTACTCGATCTCGTTCCGCTTCGGCGAGACCCTCTTCGAGGTGACCGTGGAGAACCCGCGGGGCGTCAATCGCGGGGTGGCCCGTGTGACCGTGGACGGCATCGATCGGCCCGACCTGCGCATCCCGCTCGTCGACGACGGGGTGACCCGCCAGGTAGCCGTCGCGATGCTCGGCGCGTAGAGCGCTGCGGTCCGGCCCGCTCCCGGCAGAGGGGACGCCGCGTCCCGTCCTTCCATGACCGAGTGGGTATATCCATTCGTGTCGCCGTATCTTCGTGACCGGCCGACCTCGCGTGCCCCGCACCCGACCATGAGGAGGCAGCATGGACGCTGTGTCGCTCGAGACGATCATGCAGCTCGCCGAGCCCGTTCCGGACCTGCGGGTGTCGATCTTCCTGCCTACACACCGGTTCGGACCCGGCAGCCAGGAGGCCGACTCCACCCGGCTCAAGAACCTCACGCGCCGGGCGCAGTCAGCGCTTGTGGCTCAAGGCGTCAAGAGCGCCGACGCCGATCGGATGCTCGCTCCCGCACGGGCGCTCCTCGATGACCGGCCCATGTGGCTTCGTTCACGCGACGGGCTCGCGGTTCTGCTTGGTAGCGGCACTCATCACGTGTTCCAGCTCCATATGCCGGTGCCCGAACACGTGCACGTGAGCCACCGGTTCTGGGTCCGGCCGCTTCTGCCACTCCTGAACCGGGACGAGACATACTGGGTCCTCGCGCTCAGCCAGAAGAGCGTACGGCTGCTCCAGGGTGACCGTGCGTCGCTCGCCGAGGTGCCCGCGGAGCGCATCCCCGAGAGCCTGAGCGATGCGCTCCAGTGGGAGGACTACGAGAAGACCTCGCTGCAGTTCCACACCGGGACGAGCGGATCCGGGGGGAAGCGTCCTGCGGTCTTTCACGGCACGGGCGAGACGGACAATAAGAACGAACTCGTCCGCTTCTTCCGCGAGATCGACCGCGGTCTGCATGAACATCTCGGCAGCGACCACGCGCCGCTCGTCCTGGCCGGCGTCGACTACCTCATCCCTTTGTACCACGAGGTGAGCACGTGCCCTTCGCTTCTCACGGACGCGGTCATCGGCAACCCTGACGCCCTCGGCGACCAGGTGCTCCACGACCGCTCGTGGGCGATCGCGGCCGAGGCGTTCGAACGACCGCGAAACGCCACGCTTGAGACCGTTACGGAAGCCTGGGCGTCCCCGCGGGTGATCACCGACCCCGAGCACGTCCTGGACGCGGCGACCGCGGGCCGCGTGGGCTCGCTTCTTCTCTCCGAGGCAGCGGGCTGGTGGTCGCGCCCGGGTAACGGCCCGGGCGTGACGCGCCACGAAGGGCACCCCGAGGGCGACGAGGATCTCCTCGAGACCGCGGCGCTCGATACACTCGCCAACGGCGGCGAGGTGCTGCTCTTCCAGGCCGAGCGCATGCCGCATGAGGCGACGGCGATAGCGCTGCTGAGATACTGACGGAGGGTGAAGTCGGCGCCCGATCTCGTGCGCGAACGAGTGCCTCCCAGAGCGATCGAAGGGCCCGCCGCTGCAGCGGCGGGCCCTTGCGCGCTCCCTGGATGGAAGTGTTCTTCGCTGCTCGGTGACCTTGTATCTGCTCGTGAGGTAGTCGACGACGAGCTGCTGCTCCTCAGCGGTCAGCGGGGCCTCGTCGATATCCACCATGCGCTCCACCAATGCAGCCCAGTCGCCTTGTGGCTGTTCGTAGATGCCCCCCACCTCGTGACACGTGGTGCACTTGTCCTTGATGACCAGCTCTGCAGATGTGGGGGTGCGCTACTCCAAGAACCTGGTCATATCGGCCTTCTCCTCCGCGGTGAGGACTGCGTCCTGCTCCTCCTCCATGCGGGTGATCGTGTCGCCCCAGTTGCCGTACGGCGTCAGGAAGACGCGGGTCGCCTCATGGCACTGGGTGCATGAGCCCTCGAGGGTCTCCGCAGCCGCGGCCTTTCAGGGAGCGTCGGCGGGCTCCTCGTCTTCCGGTGCCTCCGTCTCCGCTGGTGCCGGCGCGGGCTCCTCCTCGGCGGCACATCCCGCCGTCAGCGACCCCATCCCGACCAGCAGCAGCAGCGCCGAGACCGTCGAGGCACTCGTCGGTCTCATCCCAGAACTCAAGGCCGAGGGGTTCGCCTTCGGCGTACTCGACGCAGACGTCCTCACGGATCCGCCGCCTGAGTGACCCGACCAGATTCGCGTGAAGGCCGCGCCTGTTGGGCGGCGTCTTCGTCCGCCTCGGTTCAAGGGAGCGCTCGCCTCAGATGGGTCGGGCATCGCCGGTCACACCCGATGGCGCGACGTGGCTTGAGGTGAGAGGCCACTGACCCTTCTGGTCGGGAGCGACGCCGATCGCATTGCGCCCCGCTTCCTTCGCCCGATACAGCGCGCCGTCGGCCGCCGCGATAGCGTCCTCTGCGGTGAGTCCGTTCGCGGGGACGGATGCCACTCCGATCGACACGGTGACTGTGCACTCGTCGTGGTCCAGCACGAGACGGCGCTCCTGTATCCGTCTGCGGAACTCGTCGCCGCGCGCGCGAGCGGAGAGGCCATCGGCGTTCACCATGATGACCAGGAACTCGTCGCCGCCGTAGCGACTGACGACGTCGGCCATTCGCGCTCCCGCGAGCAACTCCTCGGCGACCATCTTGAGGGCGGCGTCGCCCATTGCGTGCGAGTGGCTGTCGTTGGCCTGCTTGAAGTCATCGATGTCCACGAGGAGGAATGCCAGCGATACAGCTTCGCGCCTCGCCCTGGCAATCTCCACCGGCAGTCTGTCATCGAGAAAGCGGCGGTTGTAGAGCGATGTCAGCGGATCTCGAATGGCCTGCTCTCGCAGCTTCTCGTTGAGGGCCACTATGAGTTCGTGGCTGCGTTCGAGCTCGGTATGGGCGGTCGCCAGGAGCTGCTTCTTCTCCCGTTCCTCGGTGACATCATGAAGGACGACCAGGTGCGCCGGCCGCGCGCGCGGGCCAAGGTCGAGTGCCGTGACCTTATAGTCGACGTACCGACAGTCATCTATACAGCCCATCGGGACCACTGCATGGCTTGTCGCCTCCGAACCGCCGATGACGCTTTCGCGCACCGATGCGACGACGCCCACCAGGCCGTCGAGTAGCGCAGCGGCGGGCTGACCGACCGGCACCGTCCGAGACACCTGAAGCATGCTCAGGGCCGCCGGGTTCGCGTCGGCGACCAGACCCGCATCGTCAAGGACGACGACTCCGTCCGACATCTGCTCGACCAGCGCATCACGCGCCAGGGGAAGGACGTCGAGCAGCCTGCCGCGCGAGAGGCCATAGATCCATAGCGCACCGGTGGCCAGAAACGCGAGCGGTGCCGGGTCGATCCCGTTCAGTGCGACCAGCCCGAATTCGGACACTATGCTGGCCAGGAACGGCAGGCTCGCCCCGACAAGCAGTATCGCGACCCGGCCTCGCTCGGTTCCTGAGGATCGCACGTACGCTCGAACGAGGATGGCGAACCCGAGGGCGACCATCGCAAGCCCGACCACTGCGTACGTCCAGTACAGGGGGCCGGGCACGGAGACGTAACGCGTGAACACCCCGACCTCCAGACCGGTGAACTCCTTGTGATAGCCACCCCCGGGGTTCACCCAGGCGAGGATCGTCAGCAGGATCGGCGGGGACGCTATCAGCGCTGTACGGCTGGCGGTGTGCCATCGGTCCATTCGGGCGATGTCCAGAGCCAGCGTGAGGAATCCGACCGGGATCATCCATCTCCCGAGGTATGTCACCCTCAGCCAGCAGGTCTGATCAGCGAGTGTGTGCCCAAACCAGACACCGGAGGAGGCGCCAGCCCAGATGGTGACGCCCGCCATGAGCAGCGTGAGCGGTCGCGCACCACGAGTGGCTCTGTGTTGCCACGTAGCGGTGGCAAGCACGAGGGCCACGCCGGCCGTGGCCGCGAACAGCACCGCCCAAAGATCGTGTGATTCAAGCACGAACCCACCTAACAGAGCTGTCTTGCTACCGACAAGGGTGCCTGTCGGCCTTCAACGCGACGCCTCATTAAGTCGGAGTCTGCGCTCCGCCTCGAAGGCGGATTCTCCGAACGCGAACTCCCCCTTTTCGAACACCGCGTCACAGGAGAAGGTACCCACTTCGTCGAATCAGGCGCCTAGATCCGCGACCTCGGCACCGGAAGGTGCCTTCTCAAAGAGTCGTCCCTCTGGTGAGCCACGCACGCCATCTGGAGAAGGATTCGAGCGGGGCATCTACCCCGCTCGAAAGGTGATCGTATGGTGGGCCCGGATGGATTCGAACCATCGACCTCACGGTTATCAGCCGTGCGCTCTAACCAACTGAGCTACGGGCCCATGCTGCGAACAGCCTGGATACCATAGCCCACGGCTCGAACCAGCGTCAAGGAATCTCACGTGCCGCTCACGGCCACTACCAGCGACCGCCGTCGTGGTCCATCGAACTCGCAGAGATAGACACCTTGCCAGGCGCCAAGCGCCATCGTGCCCCCCACGATCGGGATGTCCACGCACACACCGACCAGCGACGACTTGATATGTGCGTCGGAGTTGCCCTCCACGTGCCGCCAGCCCCCGTCTTCAGGTACGAGACGGGAGAGACCCGCAAGCAGATCGACCTGCACGTCGGGGTCCGCGGCCTCGTTGATCGTCACGGCTGCGGTGGTGTGCTGGCAGAAGATCATCACCCGGCCGCTCGTGACACCTGACGCCGCCACCGCCTGCTGCACCTCGCGTGTGATCTCCACCATCTGCTCGGACCGCTGCGTCTGTATCTCGAAACGCATCCCCGCCCCCTGCCTCGCATCGTACCTGTCCCCCCTACGTGGATGAGTATGCCCTGTCACGCTGGCCGCCACCGCGTGATAGGGTTATCTGGCACACGGCATGAGGAGTCATCGTGATACAGGTGCGCATCGGTGGTCTGAGTCTCGACCCAATGAGCGAGCAACCGGTACTGCTTCTTGTTCCCGCCGATGACCCGGTGGGACCGGGCGAGCCGCGTATCGCGCTGCCCATCTGGATCGGCACGGCGGAGGCCGGCGCCATCCTGCTGGCGATCCAGGGGATAGCCGCGCCGCGCCCCATGACGCACGACCTGCTGGCGAGCACCATCCACGCCCTCGGCTTCCGTGTGGACCGCATCGAGGTCACCCGGCTCGAGTCGGGCACCTTCTACGCCGCGATACTGCTCCAGGGCACGTCGGGCGAGGTGGCGATCGACGCCAGGCCTTCCGACTCCGTGGCGCTTGCCGTGCGTGTGCGGTGCCCGATACTCGTGGCCGACGATGTCTTCTCGGAAGCGGCCGTGGAGATCACCGAGGTCGACGAGGAGGAAGAAGTGCAGCGGTTCCGCGACTTCCTCGACCACGTAGACCCGAGCGACTTCATGTCCTGAGGCGCCAGCGCGGGCCGCTGTCGCTCATACGCCGGGTCTTCGCGTGTCGCGCTAACCTACCGGTCGCGAAGGGTTCAGTCCTCTATGCCGAGCAGAGCCGGCAGCTCGCTGATGTCATCGATGACCGCATCGGGCTCCGCGGCCTCCAGCCGGTCCCGTGAAGCCACACCCCACGTGGCCGCGATGGTCGCGGCCCCGGCCGCGTTGCCTGCCTGGATGTCCATCGGGCTGTCGCCCACATAGATCGCGCGTGTGGGATCCACCCCGAGCAGACGGGCGCCCGTCAGCACCGGCAAAGGGTCGGGCTTGTGGACCGGCGTGTCATCCGCGGTCACCACCGCCCCGAAGTAGTGGCCGAGTTCGAAGAGGGCGATCGCGCGATGCGCCATGTGTCGGCTCTTCGAGGTCACGATACCCAGCGGCAGAGCAGCTCCTGCGAGAGTCCGGAGCGTGGCGACCGTGTTGGGGTACAGCCGCGCCATATCGTCGTGGGTCCGGTGGTTGAACTCCCGGTACGACGCCAGAAGGCGGCCAGCGGTGTCCTCGTCTCCGGTGAAGTGGCGCATCTGCTCGGCAAGGGGTATGCCTACGTAGTGCATGAGCTCGTCATCGGGCAACGACGCGCCAAGAACGTCGGCGGTCGCGTGACGGAACGAGGCCAGGATGTGGGGCAGGGTGTCGACGACCGTGCCGTCGAGATCGAAGAGCACCGCTTGCGTGGTCGAGAGCCGCGAGATGAGGGTTTTCACGTGCATCATCCTACCATCAGCCGGCCGCGAGGGGGACGCGTCTGCAGAGGCTCACGCAGCGGCCCCGGCGGGGTCGACGATGTTCTCCTCATCGTCACGGATCCCGCGCAGCAGCACGAACGTCGCGATGGCGCCGAGTGCGTACAGCGCGGCTGTGTAGAAGTAGGGTGTGGTGTACGACTGCTCCATGAGCCTCCCGCCGATCGCGCTACCCGCGAGCCAGGCCACGCTCCAGCCGAACCGCATCCAGCCTGCGACCAACGGTTTGTCCGATGGCGGCAGACCGGCCATGGACAACTGGTTGTAGATCGGCCAGGACATGTTCATCAGCATCCCCCGGAACCAGAAGAGAGAGGCTGCCACGGGCAGGCTCTGGGTGAACGGGATGGCGAGCAGGAACGGGAGCGAGGCCAGCTCTGTCACCACGATGGTGCCGGCGAGACCGAGCCGGCGAGCGAGGCGCGGGGTGCTGAGCGCCGCGATCGCCATGGCAACGGAACTGACCGCCTGGATCACTCCCACCTCGGTGACCGTGGCGCCCAGCCGGTGCTTGAGGAAGAGGGCGACGAACGGCATCACGAGTCCGGCGCCAAGCGAGAGCAGCATCTCCGGCACGAGCAGCCGGGCGACGCGGCTCCACGACCGGAAGCCCTTCAGCGACGCGATCCATGCGGCCACCGGTCGGGTGCGCCCGGCCGTCGGAGGGTCGCTGATGTGCGAGGCGAACACCCCGCTCGCCATCATGATGAGCGCTGCGAGCACGATCGTGGCCCGATACGCATCGAGCTCGCCTATCGTCGGCCGCAACAGCACGGGGACCACACCACCGATGAGCGAGCCGGCCACCATGGCCCCGGTGCGCGCCACGAAGTCGGCGGTGAAGAGGTGGGTCCGTTTTCCGCGCTCAGCGTTCTCCGAGAGGAAGGAGATCGAGAGCGTCTGCATCGCTCCGTCACCCACGCCGTAGAGGAGCCCGAGCGTCACGATGGCGATGGCGGACGGAGCGTATGCCTGTCCCAACCTGGAGAGACCGAGCGCCAGGCCGGCGAACACCATGAGCCGCCGGTACCCGAGCGACGTGACGAGTGGCGGAAGCACGAGACAGACGGCCGCCGCCGCGAGCGCCAGGGCGCCCTCGACGTCGCCCACGACCGCCTCGCTGAAGCCCCGGTCCTTGAGGTAGATGGCGAAGGCGGTGCCGATGACGCCGTACCCCATGTTCTGCAGCACCGCGACCATGAGGTAGTTGCGGGCGTTCGGCCCGAACACGCGCACGCCCGGCCGGCGACCGACCGGCACCCGCCGGCCGGGTATGCGCATCCTTACTCGTGTCATCTGCCGGGTGGACCCGCGTCGAGGCTCCGGGAGGTCCTACTCCTCTTCGCCGAAGTCCTCGCTCACGAGCTCTTCCGCTTCGGCCTCACGATCGGTGAGACCGGGTACCTGGTCGACCGCTTCTTCGAGCAACGCCTGCTGGCCCTCAGCGGCAGCGGGACGCTTCTTCTTCGCGCTCACCCGGGCGATGGCCGAGACGCGGTCGGAACCGGCCACGTTCATGACCTTGACCCCCTGGGTGGAACGTCCCAGTTGGCTGATGTCCTCGGCGCGCACCCTGATGACCACGCCCTCCTCCGAGATGAGCATCAACTCGTGCCCTGGCATGACGATCTTCATGCCGGCGAGGCGGCCCTTCTTCTCGGTCACCTGGATCGTCTTGACGCCCATGCCCCCGCGCTTCTGGGTGGGGTACTGGTCGACCGGCGTGCGCTTGCCGTAGCCGCGCTCCGTCACCACGAAGAGCTCCGAACCGGGATACGCGATCTCCATGCCGAGCACGCGATCATCGTCCTGCACGTTCATGCCGCGCACCCCCATGGTGTCGCGGCCCATGGGGCGTGCGTCGGTCTCGCTCCACTTGATGGCCTTGCCTTGCGAGGAGACCATCATGACCTCCTGGCCTTCCTTGACACGGCGCACGGCGATCAGCTCGTCCCCGTCGCGCAGGTTGATGGCGATGATGCCATCCCGGCGGGACCGGTCGTACGCCTGTATCGCCGTCTTCTTCACCATGCCGTGCGAGGTGGCGAACAGCAGGTGCTCATCAGCGCTGAACTCTCTGGTGGTGATCGCTGCGGCGATCCTCTCGTCCTGCTCGAAGGGCAGCAGGTTCACCACGGCTGTGCCGCGCGCGTGCCGGGAGCCCACAGGAAGCTCGTGCACCTTCAGGCGATACACCTTTCCCTTGGTGGAGAAGAAGAGCACGTAGTCGTGCGTGGAGCTGATGAAGAGCTGCTCCACGAAGTCGCTGTCCTTGAGGTTCACGCCCGAGATACCCTTGCCACCACGGCGCTGCTGCCGGTACGTGGCCACCGGGAGCCGCTTGACGTAGCCGGCCTTGGTGATGGTGACGACCATGTCCTCCTCGGCGATGAGGTCCTCGACGTCGAGGTCGCGGGCCGTGCCCGATATCTCGGTGCGCCGCTTGTCGCCGTACTTCTCCTTGATCTCACACATCTCGTCCTTGATGATCTGCAGCACGAGCGACTCGTCTGCGAGGACCTTCTTGAACCACGCGATGCGCTCGCGAAGCTCGGTGAGTTCGTCCTCGATCTTGGAGCGCTCGAGCCCGGTAAGGCGGCGGAGCCGCATCTCGAGGATCGCGTCTGTCTGGGCTTCTGAGAGACCGAAACGCTCGATCAACCGCGCCTTGGCCTCGGCGTCATCCTGGCTGCCGCGGATGATCTTGATGACCTCGTCGATGTTGTCGAGCGCGATCATGTAGCCCTCGAGTATGTGGGCCCGCTCCTCGGCCTTGCGCAGGTCATAGCGCGTACGCCGCACGATGACGTCCTTCTGGTGCTCCACGTAGTGGAAGAGCATCTGCTTGAGCGAAAGCTCTTTGGGAACGCCGTCCACCAACGCGAGCTGGATGATGCCCTGGCCCGTCTCGAGAGGGGTGTGCTTGAAGAGCTTGTTGAGCACGACCTGCGGGATCGCGGTCTGCTTGAGCTCAACCACGATGCGCATGCCCTTGCGGTCCGACTCGTCCCGGAGGTCCGATATCTCCGGCAGCTTCTTCTCGCGCACCAGTTCGGCGATCTTGCTCACGAGCTTCGACTTGTTCACCGTGTACGGGATCTCGGTGATGATGATCCGCATGCGACCGGTGGATGTCTGCTCCACGTGCGCTTTGCCGCGGATCTTGATCGAGCCGCGACCGGTCTCGTAGGCCGAGACGATCCCTTCGCGCCCCATGATCATCCCGCCTGTGGGGAAGTCGGGGCCGTGGATGTGCTGCATGAGTCCGTCGAGTGTGATCTCGGGGTCGTCTATCAACGCACACGTGGCATCGACGACCTCACGGAGGTTGTGGGGCGGGATGTTGGTCGCCATTCCCACCGCGATACCCGCCGACCCGTTCACCAGCAGGTTGGGGTAGCGCGCCGGCAGGACCAGCGGTTCCTTGAGGGACTCGTCGTAGTTGGGCCCGAAGTCCACGGTCTCTTTCTCAAGATCACGCAGGAGCTCCATGGCGGGTCGCGCGAGACGCGACTCCGTGTATCGCATCGCGGCCGCCGAGTCGCCATCGACCGAGCCGAAGTTGCCGTGGCCATCGACAAGCGGGGCGCGCATAGCCCAGTTCTGGGCCATGCGGACCATCGTGTCGTAGACAGCCGAGTCACCGTGCGGGTGGTACTTGCCGATGACCTCTCCCACGGTCCACGCCGACTTCTTGTAAGCGCGGTTCGGCGTCAGTCCCGACTCGCTCATCGCGTAGAGGATGCGTCGATGGACCGGCTTCAAGCCGTCCCGCACGTCGGGAAGCGCTCGTGCGACGATGACGCTCATCGAGTATTCGAGGAATGACTTCCGTAGTTCGTCCTCTATGTCGATCGGCGTAACGCTCGATGCGATTTCCGGTTCTGTCACCTGGTGTCACTCCTCGTCACTGATGGTGCTTTCGGTACAGCACGACGGCACCCGCGATACATCCGGCCCCGATCGCCAGCATGATGAGCGACGCCATCGCCGCCAACAGCACGGCTGACTGATCCGCACCGCGTGTCCTGCTGAACAACACGAACGCCTCGATCACAACGAAGGCGCCTATCGAGCCGAGGATGGCGATCGCCGCGTTCACGAGGGGCTTGCTCGCGCCCGGAGGCGTGTGCTCCTGGGTTCGCAGCTCCGCAAGCATCGCTTCCACCCGCTCGTCCGATACGGGGTCTGCGGCCTTGTCCTCCGATGCCGCTTCCACCTCGTGCGGTGCGGGCGGTCGCTTCACCCGTGTGAGTGCGTCCTCCAACTCGCGCGCCGCCTGGTCGCGCTCCTGTTGCTGCCGGAACCTCTCGAAAGCCTCCGCCTCCCAGGGCGGGGGCTCGAACCGTGATCTGGGTTTCTCCTCGGGCGCCATCCGCTATCTCCACTAGCACTCCGTGTCACACGTCCAGGAAGCGGACGTTCTTCGCGTGTCTTTGGATGAACAGCTTGCGCGGTTCGACTTGGTCCCCCATGAGGTCGACCACCGCCTCTTCGGCCGCAAGAGCGTCATCCAGCGTCACCTGCAACAGGGTGCGGCTCGCCGGATCCATCGTGGTCTCCCACAACTGCTCCGGGTTCATCTCACCAAGACCCTTGTACCGCTGGATGCCGTACTTGGTGTTCTCGGGCAGCTTCGCGAGCGCTTGTTGCAGCTCCCGGTCCGAGTACAGGTACTCGTGCTTCTTGCCCACGGACAACTTGTACAACGGCGGCTGTGCGATGTAGATGTAGCCGGCATCGATCATCTCGCGCATGAACCGGTAGAAGAACGTGAGGATGAGGCAGCGGATATGCGCCCCGTCCACGTCGGCGTCGGTCATGATGATGACCTTGTGGTAACGCGCCTGGGAGAGGTCGAACTCCTCGGCGATGCCAGTGCCAAGCGCTGTGATCATCGCCTGTATCTCCAGGGAGGAGAGAGCGCGTGTGACGCCCGCCTTCTCAACGTTCAGGATCTTGCCTCGCAGCGGCAGTATGGCCTGGAAGCTCCGGTCGCGCGCCTGCTTGGCCGAGCCACCCGCCGAGTCGCCCTCCACCAGGTAGAGCTCTGTGAGCGCCGCCTCCCTGACCGAACAGTCAGCCAGCTTGCCCGGGAGGGTCGAGCTCTCAAGAAGCCCCTTCCGCCGCGTCAGTTCACGCGCCTTGCGCGCGGCCATGCGGGCCTTCGCCGCCTGGCTTGCCTTGGTGATGATGGAGCGCGCCGGTTTCGGGTGTTCCTCGAGGTATTCGCCCAGGCCTGCGGTGACGATGGACTGCACGAACGAGCGCATCTCAGTGTTGCCGAGCTTGGTCTTCGTCTGCCCCTCGAACTGCGGCTCGGTCAGCTTCACCGATATGACCGCGGTCAACCCTTCCCTGATGTCCTCACCGGAGAGGTTGTCGTCCTTCTCCTTCAGTATGCCCTGGCGTCTCGCATAGTCGTTGATGGTACGGGTGAGGGCGTTTTTGAATCCATCGAGGTGGGTCCCGCCTTCATGGGTGTTGATGTTGTTGGCGAACGCAAGGACCGTGTCCGAGTAGCCTGTGTTCCACTGAAGGGCGACCTCGACGGCACCCTCCTTCCCCTCGACCTCGAAGCTGATCGGGCGCGAGTGGATCGGCTCCTTCTTCTCGTTCAGGTACTTGACGAAGTCCACGATACCGCCGGCGTAGCGATACTCTTCGGTTCGCGGATCGAGTTCGCGCTCGTCGGTGAGCGTGATCTTCAGGTTCTTGTTCAGGAACGCGGTCTCCCGCATCCGTGAGGACAGCACGTCCCACGAGAACTCGGTGGTCTCGAAGATATCCGGGTCCGGCCAGAAGGTGATCTTGGTGCCGGTCGCCTTCGATTTCCCTGTGGCGGCGAGCGGGGTTGACGTCTTGCCGCGCTCGAACGCTATCTCCCAGATCTTGCCGTCTCGCTTCACCTGGGCTTCGAGCCTCTCGGACAGGGCGTTCACCACGCTCACACCGACGCCATGCAAGCCTCCGGAGACCTTATAGCCCCCGCCGCCGAACTTGCCGCCCGCGTGGAGCACGGTGAGCGCCACCTCGACGCCCGACTTCCGATACTTCGGCACGTTGTCGACCGGGATGCCTCGGCCGTTATCGGTGACCGAGACCGAGTTGTCGGTGTGGATCACGATATCGACGGTCGTGCAGTAGCCCGCCAACGCCTCGTCAACGGAGTTGTCGACGAGCTCATAGACCAGGTGGTGGAGTCCCTTCGGGCCCGTGGACCCGATGTACATGCCCGGTCGCTTGCGGACCGCCTCGAGGCCTTCGAGGACCTGGATGTCTTTGCCTGAGTATGTGCTTTTGGGCACTCTCGCTCCTCTGTCTGACGCGTATCCTGGATGCCGGGACGAGGGGATGATCGCGACCACGATATGTAGTCGTTCGCCCTGCTCAAGTGTACCACAAGTGGTGGTTCTAACCCTCGTGCGGCGTGCTCTTGTCGCCAGCTGTGGAACCCTCCGTGGAGGCGGCCTTCCTGGCCCCTTTCTTGAGCTCCAGATCCTTGGTCATGACCCTCTCCGCGAGCTCCCGCAGCTCGGGGTCCGCGACGACCGACGCCACGTGTTCGACCTGCATCCGCTCCACCTCGCTCAGGCGCTCAGGCGTCACCTCGTCGGGCAGGTACTCCTCCTGGCTGGCAGACAGCGTCGCCTCCCATGACCGCTCCTCCGCGACCCTTCGTGACACAGTGAAACGAAGCGTCTTCACTGTATCTTCACCGAGGTGTTCATTGAGCCTGAACACGAGATCACCAGCCATAAGGGAGAGCTCGTTGGCCCACGACGGGCTGTCGACGAACACCACCATCTGCCGGTCGTCCCGCAGCGCGAACCCTTGTGTGTGTCCGGCGATCTCGGGACCCACCACCTGAGACCACACACCCACCACCCGTGCTCCGTGGCGCCTGCCCGAGACATCGATCCGTTTGAGAGTGGTGTCCACCACATCTCCCAGACGTTGGGTCTTCTTCGCGCGGGCCATCAGCGCTCCCCCATGTCCACGACAGCGGCGGATCTGAGCAGCGCCGGGTCGAAGTATCCGGTGTTGGTCGTTGTCACGAAGGTCTGGATGTCCTGTTGCATGACCGCCGTGAGCGCGGCCCTCCGGTCCTGGTCAAGCTCGGACATGACGTCATCGAGGAGCAGGACCGGGGTCTTCGACAACACCGAGCGCACAACCTCGACCTCGGCGAGCTTCCACGCGAGGGCGAGGGTCCGTTGCTGACCCTGGCTCGCGAACGACCGCGCGTCCCGTCCTTCGATGGTGAAGACGACATCATCCCGGTGCGGGCCGACGAGACTGACTCTCCGGTCGATCTCCTGTGTTGACCGGGTGCGTATCTGCTCGTCCATGCATCCGGCAACGGTCTCGTGATCGATATCCGTATCGACCATGGAGACCCCTACCCCACACCGGTCCTCCATCCGTACTTCAAGCTCCTCGCCCCCCGAAAGGCGCGCGTACGCCGGGCGCATGCTATCCGCCACTCGTCTAAGGAGCCTCCTGCGGTGGGTGTGGAGACGCGCTCCAAGGGCCACGAGTTGAGCACTCCACGGTCTCAGGACCTCGGGTGTCGTCCCATCACGCAGTAGTCTGTTCCGTTGACGCACGACCCGGGCGTAGTCTCTTCGCAGTGAACCGTAGACCACCGACAACTGTTCACCGAGCGCATCGATGCTCGCTCGACGCTGTTCTGCGGACCCTTTCACCATCGATAGGTCGTCCGGGGTGAAGGCTACGACAGGGACGAATCGGGTGGCGTCAGACAGGCGTCGTTTCGTGACATCGTTGACTTTCCATACCCGGGATCCGGATCTGCCGATGCGTAGATTCACCGCGAGGGGTGGGGATTCGCCCTCCGCCGCCATGTTCACGTTCGTGGTATCACTCCCCCACCGGACCAGGTCCTCCCAGACAGGGTTTCGGAACGACGAACCTGTGCACAGTATCTGTATCGCTTCGATCGTGTTCGTCTTCCCTGCGCCGTTCGGTCCAACCAGCACGGTGAGCGCCCTCTCTGGAGAGAGCTCGAAGGACTCCAGGTTCCGATAGTCGTGTAGTGCGATCCGTGTGATGTGCACGTGTGGCCGTGGCGTCTATCCGATACGGACCGGCATAAGCAGGTAGGTGAAATCGTCCTTGTCCGCCGACTTGATCACTCCCGGCTTCAGCGGGCTGGTGGTCTCAAGCGCGATGGTGTCCCCTTCGGCCACAGCGACACCGTCGAGAAGATATGCGTGGCTGAAGGCTATCTCGATATCCTCACCCTCGGGAGTCACCTGGATGTCCTCACTTGCCTCACCGATGTCTTGAGACGCAGCGGAGAGTGTGAGGGTGTGGTTTCCCGCGTTCACCCGTATACGGATCGGTGAGTTGTGTTGCGCCATGAGCGAAACGCGCTTCACCGCCTCAAGGAACTCCGTTCTATCGACGACAGCTCTGGTGACGAGCTCCTTCGGCAGTAGCTGCCGGTAGTTCGGGAACGTCCCTTCTATGCGCCTTGAGATGAAGGTGGTGTTCCCGAACGTGAATACGACCTGATTCTCAGAGACACCGATGGACACGGCTTCAGCCGAACCCACCAGCTTAGCCACATCCTCCATCGCTTTTCCGGGAACGACGAGTTCGATCCCACCCGACACCCCACTGACCGCGGCTTCCTTGATGCAGAGCCGATACGAGTCGGTGGCGACCATCCTCAAGGTCCCGTCTTCTACCACCACGAGGATCCCGGTAAGGATCGGTCGTGTCTCATCCCTGCTCACTGAACGTGAGACCTGGTGGACAACGTGGCTGAACTCCTCCGTGGGTAGCGAGACCTTTTCATCAGGGGTGACTTCAGGGAATTTCGGGTAGTCGTCAGGGGGTAGCGTTTTCATGGTGAAGGACGACTGCCCACACGTGATATTCGCTGTGCCTGAGACATCAGAAGCGATCGTGATCGCAGCCTCAGGCAGGCTCCGGACGATGTCCGTCAGCAGCTTCCCGGGAAGGACGGTCTGACCGGCATCCTCAACACGGGCTTTACATGAAGTCTTCACCGAGACTTCCAGATCAGTAGCCTGGAACAGGGCGTCTTCACCATGGGTCGACACATGTATCCCTGAGAGGATAGGGAGTGTGGTTCTCGAGGAGAGACCCCGGGACACGGTCGACAGTGCGTCGAGCAGTTCGCCCCGTGCGATCGAGATCTTCATATCGAACCCTTTCTTCTGATGTTTCTTATCTATCAATCACAGTAGCAGTAGTAATAGGGCCTGTGGATGATGTGGAAACACCCTATTCCCGCTGCGTACCGGTACTACTTCGCTTGTGGAGCGCTTGTGTGGGAAATGTGCCTGTTCATCCACATATCCACACACCCTGCTATATATCCACATGAACCGCCGTGATTCCACACACCCGCAGACAGGTTATCCACGTGCATCAGTTCTTCTGCCTGATGAGGTTGGTGAGTGTCTGGATCTGGTTGTAGACATCCCGTTGTTCATTGATGAGGCGCTGGATCTTGGAGTTCGCATACATGACAGTCGTGTGGTCACGCCCGCCAAACTCGCCACCGATCTTCGGCAGAGAGTGATCTGTGAGTTCTCGCGATAGATACATCGCCACCTGCCGAGGGAATGCGATCGCTTGGGAGCGCTTGTCTCCAACAAGGTCGGCCCGGGATATCTGATAGAACCTACAGACCTCCTGTTGGATGGTGGATATCGAGATAGGTTTGACTGAATGTTCAGGGAAGGTGTCCTTGAGGACGCTTTGAGCCAGGTCGAGGTCGATCGGACGCTGTGAGACCGAGCTGTAAGCGGCGACCCGGACCAGAGCCCCCTCAAGCTCGCGGATGTTGCTCGAGAGTCGTTCGGCGATGAACGCCAGGACGTCATCAGGAGCGTTCACACGTGCCATCTCGGCCTTTCTCCTAAGGATGGCGATACGTGTCTCAAGATCGGGTGGTTGGATATCCGCGATCAGACCCCAGCCGAACCTCGTACGGAGGCGCTCCTCGATGTTGCCGATCTCGGAGGGTGGTCTGTCCGAAGTCATGACGATCTGTTTGCCGGCTTCCCGGAGAGTGTTGAATGTATGGAAGAACTCGGTCTGGGTCGTCTCCTTGCCCTGGATGAACTGGATGTCGTCGATCAAAAGGACGTCGTTCTCACGGTATGCTCGCCTGAAACCCTCTGTCCTGTTCTTGTCGCGGTCACCGATCGACTTGATGAAGTCGTTGGTGAACTGCTCGCTCGTGACGTACTTGACGCGTAGGTGGGGGTAGCTCGTGCGCACATACGCTCCGATGGCCTGCAGGAGGTGCGTCTTACCGAGCCCGGCCCCGCCGTAGATGAAGAGAGGGTTGTACGCGGTTCCGGGGGCCTCGGCGACTGCAAGAGCGACATGGTACGAGAATTGGTTCGAGGGGCCGACCACGAACGAGTCGAACGTGCAGTTCGGCTCCAACTCGGGAGCAGGGCCCCGCTGTCTCTCAGGGGATGGAGCTGCCGGCTCCGGTACCACCACCTCGACTGCCGTGGCCGACTGTGCGCCGCTGTTGGTGTCCCCAGGGACGCTGAAGCGCACGACCATCGGTGATCCGGTCACTTGCGTCAGAGCGGAAGCGAGAAGGCCGGAGTATCGCGACTCCAGCCAGTCTCGGGCGAAGTCGTTCTGAACACCTATGAGCATCTCGTGCTCGATGATCCCGAGCGGCGCAGTCTGCTCGAACCATGTCTTGAACGTCGGTGTGTTGAGCTCACCCCGCACGACATCAAGCGTCTCCTGCCATACCTGCTGGACATCCAACATCTACGTATCTCCCCCTACCTTCCGAACAGTGCGTCGAGGCACTGGATACCTGCATCGGTCAGTGCGCGCTTGCCTGTCACGTCGGCCTCCACCAGACCGAGGGCGGCGAGGTGTTCAAGGTCCCGATATGCCGTCGACAGACCCACGCCAAGTTCGCGAGAAACGACCGACGGGCCAAGAGCCCCTACCTCCATGATCAACGACAAGACCTTCTTGTGGCGGAGGGACAGGTCGGGGATGTCTGTCATCGGCAGTGGGGTGACACGGTCATCCTGGGGCGCCGGCGCGTCGGTGCGTGGGCTCTTAGGGGACATGCACAAGGTCACGACGGTTCCCGCCCCCAGGTTGTCGTCGATCTCGATGGTTCCCGCAGAGAAAGTGAGGCACTCGCGAGCGACAGGAAGACCGGAACCGACCCCTTTGATGACACGCTTCATGTGATCGGTGGCGGTGGTGAAACCCGGAAGGAACACACGCTCCTTGTCACGGATTCCCGGTCCCTGGTCGGCGAAGCGCAGTGTGTTACCGCCATCGAGGACGCTGACGACGACCTCATCGAAACCCGCATGTATGAAGTTCTCGACTATCTCCCGGATGACCATGTACGGCACTTCCCCTCCAGCCTCATGCGAGATCTGGTAGGTGCGGGTTGAAAGGTCGTCGATCAACTCCCGGGGCGTGGCCCCCCGCACCCGTTCGACACGGGGCGACGACGTCAGGTTGTCGTAGACCGCGATGAGCGCAGGGTTGGGTGTGGCAGCGTCGACACCGCTTACCTCACTGCTGTGCGCCGCGGGGGCAGAGGGTGGATCGCCATATGTCGCCGGTGCCGAGACAGCGGCCTCATCGTAAGAAGACTTCACCAAACCCCCTCGCCATATCGAGCGTTCCACACGATAGTCCACAACGACGCGATTCGGGCCGATCTGAGAAACCCCAGGTAGAAGGCGTATCCGGAAGCCTCGTTTACATGTTGAGGCAGAAGTTGTGACATTCATTGAACAGCGGCTTCCTTAGTTATCCACAATGCTTTCCACATATGTGGAGAACGTTTCCACCAACGCACACCGAACATCCATCGAACATGCAGGTTACGGTGGTCCGAGGCCTCTCCGGGGCTTTCCGCACTGCCGGGCCCTGTGGGGAACTGATTCGCTGTAGAGCTCGGGCAGCCGGATGTGGAAGAAGGACCGAAGAAGGGTTGACATGACTGTGGATAACCGGGGACAGTGGAATCGGAGTCCAAGAGGCCACTCCGCGCCGCACCGCTTCTTACCAGGGGTTTTTCAAGGATCATGTCGCCGATGGCGTTTCCGTGGAACGGCGCTGATTCTAGCAAAGGGCCGGTGCTCCTCACAATGAGGCGTGAGTGGTTATCCACAGGCCGGGCACGCTCACGTCCTGGGTTTTCCACATTATCCACAGATTCAGGAGGAATTTTCGGCGGGGCTCTTGGAATAGCGGTGCGGGCACGGCGAGAGTCGGAACACGTTCGTGGCGGCACCCGGATTGACACCCGCATTGACACCCGCATCGGCACGTCGCTATAATCGCCAAGCTTGTGCCCGGGCCAGGGCCCGGAGCGCCGAACGGAGGGACCAGCAGTGAAGCGTACATATCAGCCGAACAATCGGAAGCGTGCAAAGACCCACGGCTTCCGCAAGCGCATGTCGACCCGCGCCGGTCGGGCGATCCTTGCGGCACGTCGTCGCAAGGGCCGGAAGGTCCTCTGCCCGAGCGCCGCGTAGACGACGCGGGCACGGGCCGAGAGGCCGGCCCCATGGAGACGATCAAGAGCCCTCGCGAGATCGACGTACTCTTCAAGCAGGGACGCAGGGCGTCCAGTGGAGCGATCGGGTTGATCGTCAAGCGCACTCCGGAAGCACGCGGCCAGAACGGCCGCGTGCTTTTCATTGCCGGGAAGCGTCTCGGCGGTGCAGTCGAGCGGAATCGCTGTAAGCGTGTGATGCGTGAGGCGGTCCGCCGGTGCGGCGGCCCATGGAGCGCGTGGGATGTGGCGCTGGTTGCGCGGCCGTCCACGGGGCATGTGTCGGCAGACGAACTCGATCGAGGGCTTGTGGAGAGCCTGAGGAGGGCCGGGGTGGTCTCGGAGTGAAGAACCCCCTGGCGGTCATGACGATACTGCTTATCAAGAGCTATCGGCTCGTGGTCTCCCCCCTATTGCCGCCCACATGTCGCTTCACTCCTACGTGCTCCGCATACGCCCTGACGGCTATCGAGCGTCACGGCCTTGCGCATGGAGGCTGGCTTGCCATCAAGAGGATCAGCCGCTGTCATCCATGGAACCCCGGAGGCCACGACCCGGTGCCGTGACGCGCGCGCGTGGTATATAGTGTGGTGATTGCAGATACCCCCCGGAGGAACCGGGAGTGGATACGATTCCTCGCAGACCAGCAGCCAAGTCCGAGGAGGTTGGCGTTTCGTGCTCGCACCCATCGAGAAGTTGTTGTTCGAGATCCTGCAGGTGTTGTACGGAGTGGTACATGATTACGGTTTCGCCATCATTCTCCTCACGGTGGCGATACGCGTCCTCTTGCTTCCACTTACCATAAAGCAGACACGCTCGATGTACGAACTGCAGAGGATCCAACCGAAGATCAAGGAGCTGCAGGAGAAGTACAAGAACGACAAGGAGAAGCTCCAAGAGGAGACCCTTAAGTTCTATCAGGAGAACAAAGTGAACCCGTTCGGAGGGTGTCTGCCGATGCTCCTGCAGATGCCGATCTTCTTCGCGTTGTTCCGCATGCTAGGAACGACGGGCGATACGGTGGGCCTGTTCCCCCAGCACATCGCGAGTGTTGCGGCGGAACAAGGGCAGGCGGCCGCGGAGGCGGTGTCACGGTTCTGGATAATTCTTCCAGACATCACCCTCTCAGCGAGCCAGGTGTACAGCCTGAATGGGCTGGTCGCGGCGCTTCCCTACGTGATCTTCGTCGTTCTCTTCGGTGCCAGCACGCTGGTACCGCAGTTGATGCAGCCCGGCGCACAGTCACAACAGCGCCAGATGGGCTACGTGATGGCTGCGATGATGCTGTTCTTCGGATGGAGTGTGTCGGCTGGTGTCGTCCTCTACTGGGTCACCCAGGGCCTCCTCGGGGTGATCCAACAGATCGTACAGACCAAGGTCTACAAGGCGCGGGAGGTAGACGCATGATAGACGAGGTGACTACTGAAGGGCCGTCCGTCGAGGACGCGATCGATTCGGCTCTTGAGGAGATGGGTGTCCAGCAAGACGCCGTTGAGTATGAGGTTCTGGCTGAGCCTGGCCGGGGGCTCTTCGGGTCGAGTGGCCGGCCGGCACGGGTCCGCGTGTGGCTTAAGCCAGGGGCGGTTGACTCTGGCGACGATATCGACGATGACGCCGATGACGATGAGTCGGGTGTTGACGACGCATCCAGTGAAGATGTAGAGCTGACCGATGACGAGCTCGACGCGATCGCCGATGCCGGCGCTGACGCGATCAAGGAGATCCTCCGGGCGCTGGGAATAGAAGGTTCGATCGACGAGTACGAGGGCGATGAAGGCGAGATCATCCTCGACATCACCGGTGACGACATGGCGGTGCTGATCGGCCGACATGGGCGGACGCTCGACGCCCTGCAGGTGATTGTTTCAACCATCACCAATCGACGTCTCGACACGCGGTATCCGCTGGTTGTCGATGTCTCAGGGTATCGTCACCGTAGACGCGTGAAGCTTGAGGAGATAGCGAGGGGCGCCGCGGATCGCGCGGTTCGACAGCGGCGCGCCGTTCAACTCCGACCGATGAGCAGTTTCGAGCGCCGAGTCATACACATGGCCCTCCGAGAGGACCGCAGGGTCCACACCGAGAGCGAAGGGATGGAACTGCGGCGGATGGTCGTCGTCCACCCGCGCTAGCGCGATAAGGCTCGATCCCAAGATGACAGGGCGCCTCCAAGAGGGCGCCCTGTCTGTTCTTGAAGCGCCAGGCTGATCCACGTCCTGCGGGTGCTGCCTGTCTCCACACGGAGCGCGGCCCGGGCAGTGACAGAAGTACACGATTCGCCAGGGCGAGTCACATGGCCGATGAAACCCACAGTGTCGGCCGTGCGTTTGCGCAGGGAGTCCGTTGGAGTGTTTCACGTGAAACATCATCATCGCCCATGAGCGGTGGCCCGCACTTGCCATCGACGTCAAGGGGGTGGAGTATGTTCCACGTGAAACACTCCAACGACACAACGCCGCTTACGATAGACCGGGTGCGCTCGATGCTCGTTGCTGCCGACATCAGCGTGAACGACCTCCAGATCGAAGCGCTTACCCAACACGGCAACAGCGTGCTTCGTGCAAACAGCACCATCAACCTGACTGCTGTGATCGAGCCAGAGGACTTCGTCAGGCTGCACATCATCGACTCCCTTCTCCCTCTCGGAATGGTCGAAGGGGCGCTCGGCGCGGCACTCGATATGGGCACAGGGGCTGGCTATCCGGGGATTCCCTGGGCCATTGGCGGCGTGAGCATGGTACTGTGCGAGGCCACTAAGAAGAAGGCTGCGCTCTTGGAGCAGTGGGCGCGGGAGATCCCTGTGAATGCCGAAGTGGTGTCAATGAGGGCGGAGGAGTACGCGCAAGTTGCTCGCGGCCGCTTCGACACCGTGGTGGCGCGCGCGGTGAGCGCGCTGCCCTCCCTGCTCGAGCTCTCCTCTCCTCTACTGCGCGTCGGTGGCCAGTTGGTCGCCATGAAGGGGAACCCATCAGTGGATGAGATCACTCATGCCGAGCATGCGGCAGGAGTTCTCGGAATGTCGTCCACGGGGATGATGGAGTATGCACTGCCTGGAGGTGGCGAGAAGCGTACATTGTGCGTTTACGAGAAGGTTGAAGAGCCGAGCATCAGGCTGCCACGAAGATCGGGTCTGGCTCAGCGTCGGCCGTTTGGCGGTTAGGGTATTCCTGGTTGATGCGGGCGTGACTATACTGGCGTCATGACGGTGAACGCGGGAGGAGGGTCCGTATTGGACTCAGGGACGGATAGGCCGGGCAGCGCCGTTCGTAGCGCCATGGTACTGGCGGTGGTCAATCAGAAGGGCGGCGTGGGCAAGAGCACTACGGCGGTGAATCTGGCGGCCACCCTCGCGGCCGAAGGGCAGAAGATCCTTCTGGTGGACCTCGATCCACAAGGGAACGCGACTTCTGGCTACGGCCTGGACAAGAATCAGCGCGAACAGTGCGTCTACGACGCGTTGCTCGGGGATATCGAGCTCGAGCGCCTCATCGAGCCGGTGGAGGTCGAAGGGGTGTTCGTGGTCCCCTCGACGATTCAACTGGCCGGCGCTGAGATCGAGCTGGTGTCCGCGTTCAGCCGTGAGACGAAGCTGAAGCAGGTGATGAATCCTGTAATGGGCGACTTCGACTTCGTGATAGTCGACTGCCCCCCCTCGCTGGGGTTGCTCACCATCAACGCTCTGACCGCCGCTGATGGAGTGCTCATACCGGTGCAGTGTGAGTACTATGCCCTGGAAGGCCTGACGAAACTTCTCGAAACGGTACGTCTGGTCAAGACCCAGCTGAATCCCGCACTGGAGATATTCGGTGTGGTCATGACGATGTACGACCGGAGGACCCGCCTATCACAGCAGGTCGTCGATGAGGTCCGAGACTTCTTCGGTGATCGCGTCTTCGACACTCTGATTCCGCGGAGCGTACGTTTGTCTGAAGCCCCGAGCTTCGGACAGCCCGTCACACTGTACGACCCGAGTGGTCGTGGCACCGAGGCATACCAGCTACTGGCGAAGGAAGTGATCTCCCGTGTCTAAGCGCGGTCTAGGGAAGGGACTGTCCGCCTTGATTCCAGGGGCCGGCCAGGAGGTCGGCGGAGAGGTCTTGGAACTCTCAATCAGCGAGGTGCTGCCCAATCCGGAGCAACCACGCACCGACATCAATGAGGACCAGATCAACGAACTCGCGGACTCCATCAAGAAGGTTGGCGTTCTACAGCCCATACTGGTGCGCGCTCACGGAGCTGGATACCAGATAATCGCAGGTGAGCGACGCTGGAGGGCTGCACAGGCTGCGGGACTCGAGCGGGTCCCCGTCCGGGTCATGGCGATCAGCGACACCGAGGCTCTGGCCCTCGCCCTTATCGAGAATCTGCAGCGCTCTGACCTCAACCCGGTTGAAGAGGCGCGAGGCTATCGTCGCCTCATCGCAGAGTACGGTATGACCCAGGCGGAGCTAGCCGATCGCGTCTCGAAGTCCCGATCGGCCGTGACGAACACACTCAGGTTGCTCGACCTTCCCGAGGACATCCAGGAGCAGTTGTACCAAGGGCGGCTCAGTGCTGGCCACGCCCGCGCGATCCTCTCGATACCCGACGACGACAGACGTCATACCCTCGCACGCAAGTGCGTGGACGAGGGACTGTCAGTCCGAGAAGCCGAGAGCCTTGCCAAGCTGCTCGCGGCTGGAGCGAGCATCTCCGCATCCAGGCCGGTGACGCCGAAGTCGTACAAGATCGTCGCGCGCAAACTGAGACGACTCCTTTCAACGAACGTTCGCGTGCGGCAGACTGCGAAGAAGGGCAAGATAGAGATCGACTTCCACGACGAGGGCGACCTCGAGAGGATCATGCGGCTGCTCACGGAAGGCGAGACCATTACACGAGCGGGAGGTGTGTGAGTGAGACCCGATAGACTGACATATTTTGTCATCGGCATCTTCGTCGGAGCCGCTGCGGGCATCCTGGCGGGCCTGATGTTCGCGCCGGCACGTGGTGACGAGACCCGCCGACGGCTCGCGGAGGAGGCAAGCCGCCTCGCCGAGACCGCCAGGATCGTGGCGGAGCGAGCAGAGTCCGCCGTGGAGAACGTCGGCTCTCGCATGGACCATTATCTCGGTCGCGACGAAGAGGTCGCATGGCGGAAGGTCCAAGAGATCAGGGACGGAGTGCAGCGCTACTCGCGCACCGTGATGTCGTCCTGATGTCAGCGCGCCGTTGTAACCTTCTCTCCGGAGCGGAGGGGAAGATATGGCGCTGCATCTTGTGACAGGATCCGCGAACGCGGGTAAGACGGGCGCGATACATTCGCGTGTCCGGGCCGCCGTGGCTGCAGGTCGCCGGGTGGTGCTACTGCTCCCGTCCCCGGCTGATGCTTCCCGCACGATGCACGAGTTGGCGCACGAGTGTGCGCTGGGCTTATCGGTCACGACGTTCACTGGCTATCTTGACTCACTGTGGCGCTCCGCCGGCGATGGCCGGCGCCTGGTAGCACCGGTGCAGCGGGCGATACTAATGGAAGAATCTGTCAGGACGGTCCGCCCGGTCCCGCAGGGGTACCCCTACGACGGTGCCGGGTTCATGCGTCTGGTCGAGGGCGTCATCAAGCGCGCGGCCGCAGGGAACACCACGCAGCCCAGTGGCGGTGACGACCCTACGCATCCCGGCTCGCACATCCTTGCATCTGTCCACGCATACTTCGAATCACTGGAGACTGCGGGGCTCATCGAGCGCGGAGAAGCCCACTCATCCCTCACGAAGCATCTGGCGGATGTCGGGTTGCCCGACATGATCGCAGTCAACAGATTCACCGATCTCACGGTTGCACAAGAGGCGTTCCTGGTGGCTGCATCCGGGCGGTGCGATGTAGCGGTCTCGCTCACCTACGATCCGGCGGTGCCAGCCACCGAGGCCGCCGCTGGGCTCGTGTCACGCTTGTCCGGAACGGCAACGGTCCAGCATGTCGTCTCTGAGCGGGCAAGGAGCGAACCTGCAGAACTGATAGCGATAGAGCGGTCATACGGTGGCGTGCCGTCATCGCCAGTCGAGGCCCGCGGCGCCGTGATCGTCTCGGAGGCCTGGGGGGAGTTGGCCGAAGCCTCCCGGGTGGTCCGCGAGATCCAGGACGCCCGAGCGGCAGGTATACCGCTTGAAAGCATAGCCGTGGTGTTTCGTGATCCGGCACCACATATCAGGATGTTGCGCCTTGCGTTGGCCGAAGCAGCGATAGCGGCGGAATGGGACGTCCAGGTGCCATTCGAGCGCACCGGCTTCGGCAAGGCGGTGCTCGCGCTGCTGCTGGTGGGCTGCTCGGCAGCCGACCGCGTCACGTGGATGGACCTGATGCGCTCTCCGTACAGCCCTGCGCCGACCGCTGTGCTGGATGGACTGGATGCGTACGCCAGATCGGGCTGCATCAGCGAGGACGAGGCCGGACGCGTACTGACCGAGCGTGCGGTCGGGGAAGCGGCCCGCTTCATCAGGGAGATCAGTGACGCCTGCGGGAGTCTGGCCGAGGAGGGCTCGGAGCAGCGATGGCACGCGATGGCGATGGGGATGCTGGGCAGGGCGCACCCTCGCGGGTTTGCGCTGACGGTGGACGGTATGCTGGACTGCGCCGCCGCGCGTGTTCTGGGCGACGCGGTCGCGGGCCTACGCACCGCGACGGGGCGGAACGGCCTTGCGGCGTCGCTTGCCCGGGCACTCCGGGGAAGCCCGGTATCGATCAGTAGCACTGGCGCCGACTCGCACGTCCAGGTCGCTGCCGCGGAGCGGATCCGTGGCCGCCGGTTCAGGTGCGTCATCCTTGGAGGCTTGACAGCCGCTGAGTTCCCCCGACCGGGGGGCGACGCGTCGTTCGGCGCCCTAGGCGCTGCCGAGATCCTTGCGAACGCAGGGATCGACACGTCATCCGGGCGGGATACGCATCAAGAGCGGCTTCTCTTCTACCAGGTCGTGACGCGTGCTTCGGAGCGCCTCGTCCTCAGCAGGCAGTCGCACGATGCCGCCGGACGCCCCGTACAGGCATCCCTCTTCATCGACGAGGTTCTGGATCTCTACCGGGACGGAACCACCGACGGGGAAGGCCACAGTCTCGTCCCGACGCGCGTTCTCGGGCTGGACGAGGTTGCGGCAGAGGACTCGTCGCCTTCCACGGACAGGCGTGCAACCCGCCGTGCACTCCTGGTTGGCGGGTCCACCACTGTCCCGGTACCCGATGTGCGCCCCGGAGAAGAGGGTTCTGCACTGGGCGAGGCTCTGCGAGGTGAGCTTTCCGGACGTGAGGTGTTCTCGGTGACGGACATCGAGACCTACCTACAATGCCCGTACCGTTGGTTCATAGAACGCGTCATAAGACCCGCGGAGCTCGATGTCGAGATAGACGCGTCCACCTCAGGTAGGCTCGCCCACGCGATCATGTCCGAGACATATGACAGGTTCATCGAGATTACGGGGCAACCTCGACTCTCGGTCGACACCATGCCCGTTGCGCTCGAGATCCACGCCTCGGTCTCTGCCGGACTACTGGACGAGATCGGCCCGAACACCGCAGCTGAGACTGCTGAGCTGCAGCGTACGGTACGTCGCACGGCCCGGCTTCTTGAAGCGGATGTGACGTTGCTGCCCGGGATGGCTCCAACCCATCGCGAGTGGAGCTTCGGCATGGTCGAGGATGATGAGCCTGAGCCGTTCGATGGTTTCGGCCTGAGGGGGCGCATCGACCGCATCGACCTGAACGACAGCCACCTGGTCGTGACCGACTACAAGCGAGGGGGCATCGGCGCCGAACACGGCGCAGGGAGGCTTCTTGGCGAAGGACTCGTGCAGCTGCCGCTGTACGCGGTCGTCGCCTCTCGGCGTCTTGGACGTTCCATCGCGGGAGCGGTCTATCGGTCCATCGCGGGTACGGCTCCACGGGGGTTCGTCACCGCGACCATTGCGGGTCCACCGTTCGCGAAGACGGACATTCTGGACGCGACCGCCGTCGATGACCTCGTGTCTCAGACGATCGAGAAGGCCCGGCAGGCAGTGGAGGGCATACGGTCGTGCTCGATCCCGGCGGACCCCGCCAGCGGTCGCTGCGCTCCCTTCTGTGGAGCCCGAGCCTTCTGTCCCGGCCGGAAGCGAGGTGGCGGTGGATCTCGATAACCGTCAGGCACGCGCGGTCCAGGCCGGCCCCGGTGATCTGTTCATCGCGGCCGGAGCCGGGTCCGGCAAGACGAGGGTGCTCACCGCCCGATTCATCGCAGCGGTTCTCGGCGAACATCCGTACACGCCCGCGCGGCCCGACTCGGTCCTTACGGTGACGTTCACGGAGAAGGTCGCAGGTGAGCTCAGCGAGCGAGTGAGACGGGGGCTTGTCGACGCTGGGTGCGCTGCCGAGGCCCGAGCGATCTCTGATGCGTGGATATCCACGATACATGGCATGTGCTCCCGCATCCTCAGGAGCCACGCCCTCGATGCCGGTATCGATCCGCGGTTCGGAGTGCTGGATCAGGCCGAGGCATCGATGATGATGAGCAGGGTGCTCGATGAGACTCTCGGCACCGTGATGTCAGTGGAGTCCGACGCCGCCGATCTCGTTGAGGCGTATTCGTACCCCGTGGTGTTCCAGGCGCTCCAGTCGCTCAGGTCCGACATCGCAGCCGCAGGGCTGGGCGCTGATGATCTGCTCACCATGCACTCGCGTGAGGTCCGAACGGTGCTGGAGGAGTGCGCTTCACGCGCGCAGCGTCTTGCCGATGGATTCGCGTCGATCAGGCAGACGAAGACGACCGAGTCCAACGCCGCAGCCGCTCGGAGCCTCTCCGGAGCTCTTTCGGCATGGGTAGCCGGCCCAAGGACAGCGGAGGCTGCACTCGGCCCGGAGATCGAGCGGTTATCCTTCAGGCATGCACGGACGATCGACGGTCACGAGGAACTCGTGGACGCAGCCAAGGACCTGCTCGAGACCATACTCATGGCGACCGCGCAGATCGAGGTGGCCGGTCACGAGCAAGCGCTGCTGACCTTGCTGAAGCGTTACTCTGCGGCGTACGCGCTCGAGAAGCGCAGCCTCGGCGTGCTGGATTTCGAGGATCTCCAGACGATGACGGCGCACCTTCTCGAGACCCGCCCGGATATCGCGGCCGTCTACAGATCCCGTTTCGTCATGCTCATGGTGGACGAGTTCCAGGACACCAACGCCTTGCAGTTGAAGGTGATCGACGGTGTCTCCGATGAGAACCTCTGCACGGTGGGGGACGAGAATCAATCGATATACTCGTTCCGCCACGCGGACGTGGGGGTCTTCCGCGCCCGCGCGGAGCGCGTGTCCGAGCGGGTGGAGCTCGACATCAACTACCGGATAGCCCCGCCGCTGCTGCACGGACTGAACGAGTTGTTCCGGCGCCCGGCGCTTCTCGGCAAGAGCTACATGGTCCTTCGACCACCGTCGGACGCGGTGGCCCGCGACCCCTGGCCTGAGGGCATGGGTCGCTTCACGGTCACCTATGTCGACACGGCCGACGGCCCGCTCGACCCGATCCTCGCAGAGGCCGTAGCGGTGGCTGATCGCGTCTGCAGCTATCGGGCCGCCGGCATTCCGAGCGGCGATATCGCGGTCTTGATGGGGGCCTTGAGCCGGGGCAGGGCTGCCGCGGTCGAGTCGGAGTTGACTGCACGGGGCATACCCGCCGTGCTTGCGGCAGGCGGTACATGGTTCGAGCGTCCTGAGGTGATGCAGGCGCGGGCCCTGCTGAAGGTGATCGACAACGTACGTGACGACCAGGCGCTGCTCGTGGTGCTTGCCGGACCCATGACGCGCTTGAGGCCCGCTTCGTTGTGCGCGATACGGTCGCATGCCCGACAGGGCGTCCACCGGATGGAGGGCTCACGAAAGGGTGGTCGCCTTTGGGACGCGCTGCCGGCCGTGCTCGACGATCTTCCGGCGACTGAGAGGATCGCCCTGTCCCGCACGATCGCGGCGGTTGAGAAAGCCCGCAGGATGCAGGGCGTGAGGCCGTTGTGCGAAACGGTACTGGAGCCGCTGCTGGACCTCGAGTTCGACCTCCTGCTGTTCGGAGAGGGGAGGAGCGGCGCGCGACAGTGGGCGAACATGATGAAGCTCGTCCAGATCGCCGAAGAGTTCGAGTCGTCATCTTCGGGGGGCCTGGGGGCGTTCCTCCGCTATCTCGACCAGCGTGAGGAGTACTCCACAGGCGAGCAGGAGGCCACGCTCGATGACGAGAGCGGAGCCGTCCGGATCATGAGCATCCACGCGGCCAAGGGGTTGGAGTTCCCGGTCGTGATCGTGAGTTCGCTCTCGCGCGATGCAGGAGCCCCACCGATCTGCACGGCTCGCGTCGACGGTCGCTACCTGCTCGGAATGTCGGCGCCCGGAGATTCAGGCAGGCGTCCGACCCTTGCATGGGAGACGGTCACCTCCGCACTCGCTGAGGTTCGGGACGCTGAGCGGGTGCGCCTGTTCTACGTCGCATGCACGCGCGCGCGCGAGGGACTCTCGGTCGTGTGCCGTACCCGCTCGGACAGGGCAGCGGGTGACTCCATCTCAGGAATCCTGCGCGGGGTCTTCGGAATGGCCGAGGGCGGGACCCTGCGGTCCGCCGAGGTGCCGCTCGGCGACGGTGCGGTCATCGATGTCGAGGTCGTGCAACCGGAGGAGTCCGCGGCCGACCGCGAAACGCGCCCCGCCTCGCCCGCCGGCGGGGTCCCGGCAGACACCCGTGGCGTCGAAGGTCCGCTCGGAACGCATCAGGCAGACGCGACGACGGATCCGGTGAAGCCCGCAAGGGGTGCGAGCGTTCCACCAGCCTGTGCCCCGGTCCCACCGGTCTCGTACACGTCTCTGTCGGCGTATGAGAGATGTCCATACCACTACTACCTCACGCGCGTCGTTCGGCTCGAGCCTCCTCCGCGGCCCGGGGCCACCACCGCCCTCGATGTCGGGAGCGCGTTGCACGCCGTCCTGCAGAACGCGGGCGACGAGCATGATCTGGCACGGCTCGTCGAACGCGCCGGAGCCGCGGCGCAGCTCGACGACGCGTCCATACGCGCCGTCGACTCTGCGGCGCGAGCGTTCCTTGGATCCCCTTTGGCGGCCCGCGTCCGGGACGCCGGACGTGTCCTCCGGGAGGCGCCGTTCCTCGTGCCGCTGTCATGTACCGAGCTCGTAGGGGCGATGGACCTCGTCGCGTGGGACGGCAGGCACGCGCTGGTGGTCGACTACAAGACCGGAGGGTCGGATCTTGCCGAGGACGAGGCGCGCGAAAGGTATCGTCTCCAGGCCGCGTGCTACTCCCTGGCGGCGCTGCACGCAGGCGCTTCGGAGGGAGAGGTCGTGTTCGCCGAGCTCGACCGGGGTCGCACGATCACGTTCGGGTTCTCGTCCGGTGACGAGGAGGAGTTGCGCAGGGGCATCGAGGACCTTGTGGCGGGCATCGCAGCGGCGCGCTACGAACCGCTCACCGAGTACCGGTCAGGTCTGTGCGATGCGTGCCCTGGTTTCGGCGGGCTTTGTCCGGTCAGTCGTCCTGCGCGCGATGCTTCTGCGTGAGCTGACCGCAGGCGGCCTCTATATCGGTGCCCCGCTCGATCCGGACTGAGGTCTCGATACCCGCAGCCTGGAGAAGCCCCGCGATCTCGGCCACGCGTGCCGGGTCGGGCCGCTCCGCGCCGCTGCCCTCGACCGGATTCACCGGTATGAGGTTGATGTGACACATCCACCCGCGGGCGAATGCGATGAGCGCGGAGATCTCCTGTGGAGAATCGTTGCGTCCTGCGATGACGGCGAACTCCAATGTCGGACGTCGTCCGGTTGAATCACCATAGTGGATGAGCGCCTGGCGCAATCGCGGTAGCGGCCAGCGTCGCGCGCCCGGCATGATCCCGTCACGCGTCTCCTGCACGGCGGAGTGCAGTGAGACCGCCAGGGTGAACTGCTCTTGCTCACGTGCGAACCTATCGATCCCCGGAACCACGCCGCAGGTGGAGACGGTGAGATGTCGGGCGCCGATGCCGAGGCCATCGGGCAGGTTCATCAGCCGGAGTGCCCCAAGTGTCGCCTCGTAGTTGTTGAACGGCTCCCCCTGCCCCATGGCGACCGCGTTCGTCACCCGCTGACCGAAGTCGCTGCCCACGAGCGCCACCTGCCAGACGATCTCTCCCGGAAGCAGGTTGCGGACGAACCCGCCCCTGCCGGTCGCGCAGAACGTGCACCCCATCACGCAGCCGGCCTGCGTACTGAAGCAGACCGTCAGCCTGCCGTCAGACGGTATGCCCACGCTTTCCACGAGCACACCGTCGGCGAGTCGCCACAGGTACTTGCGGGTGCCGTCCGACGAGTGTCTGATGTCGGTCGCACTCGGAAGCGTGAGCGTCCACTCATCTGCGAGGCGGGCACGAAGTCGAGCGGGGAGGTCGGTCATCGCATCGAACGAGGGCGCCGTTCGACCATAGAGCCACGACGTGAGTTGCCGCGCCCGGTAACCCGGTTCGCCGAGGTCGGCGATCAGCGCCTCGATCCCGGCTGCGTCGAGCGATGCCACGTTGCGCATGGTCGGCTCACCCAAGGTCGTCGAGCACCTTCCGGAACGCGTCGCGATGCTGCCGCTCGTAGCCGCCCAGAGCCCTGAAGTACTGGGCGATCTGCGGATAGCCCTCCTCCTCGGCTGTCTCGGCGAACCCCGGGTACATCTGGGTGGTCTCCTCATCCTCGCCCTCCGCGGCGACGGAGAGGTTCTCCCTGGTGGAACCATACGCTCCCATATACGCCAGGTGTCCCAGGGCGTGCGCCGTCTCCTCGGTCAGAGCGCGCTCGAACGCCTCCCGAGCTGCATCGAACCCCTCCAGCTCGGCGATTCGCATGAACAGCGTATAGCGTCGGTTGGCCTGCGATTCACCAGCGAACGCCGCCTTCAGGTTCTCGAGCGTCTTCGACCCGCCGAGGTCGCCCGGCCCTTCATATTCCACGAAGAACGAACGCGGCGCCCCGCACACCGGGCACTGCTCGGGCGCCGGGCCGATATGGAAGTATCCGCATCCTTTGCATCGGTAGCTCTCCATCTCGCACTCCCTCCAGGGGGTCAGCCAGTGTCCACGGGTACCATCATACGTGTAGTGCCCGGAGAGCTCCCGCCTTCCATCGTGCGTTCTGCGCCGCTCAGCGGGTGCGCATCCGAATCAGCGGCGTCCTGCGGTACGTTTGTCTTGGACATGCGGCCATTCAGGCCCGCGGGGGATGAGAGGGGGCACGAGATGAAACACAGGATGATCGCACTGCTTGCCTTGGCCATCGCGCTCACAGTGGTTCCGTCGGCGGCGCTGGCGCTGCCATCGATGCCGAGCACGCTCTTCGAGGCGTCGGACGGCTGCGGGTGTCACGCGGCGTTCAGGGAGCAGTGGGGCGTCTCGATGCATGCGAAGGCGCTGACCGACCCTATCTATCTCTACGAGCTTGAACTGGGTGAGGAGGCCACGGGCGGGGCTCTTGGACCGTTCTGCAACGCGTGCCACTCTCCGATAGCGGTGATGGCAGGGGAACTGGTCAGCCTGGACCACTCCAAGGTCTCCGACGTGGGCATGGAGGGCGTCACGTGCGACTTCTGCCATCAGGTGACCGGCACCGAGGGTGATGTGATCGGCGACACCTCCACGGCGGTCTCCGGCGACGGGGTCAAGCTGGCCAACATCCGGGACCCGGAGGCGCCGCATCCCGCCGCGTACTCTCAGTTCCACGAGACAGCGGAGTTCTGCGGCAACTGCCACAACGTGAACCATCCCGGTAACGGCATGCATCTTGAGGCCACATACACCGAGTGGAAGGACAGCCCGTACGCGGCAGCGGGTATCGTGTGCCAGGACTGCCACATGACCCCTGGCCCCGGCGTCACCAAGCCCCGCGAGGGCACGGCCGGTGGCGGCGGCCCCACCCGCGATCACGTGTACACGATGACCTTCGCCGGCGGCAACGTCGGTCTCGGCGACGCCGTCCGTGCTGAGGAGCGCCTGAAGGCGGCGGCCACCCTCGAGCTCGAGGTGCCGGAGGTCGTGGAGAGCGGCGAGGTGCCCGTGATGACCACGATCACGAACTCAGGAGCCGGTCACTACCTGCCCACGGGTCTCACCGAGGTGCGCCAGATGTGGCTGGAGGTCACGGCGACCGACG